>ENA-UOWK01000031-UOWK01000031.1-bioreactor-metagenome-genome-assembly--contig:-NODE-31-length-202813-cov-24.945334_pt1 | contig 202813 bp, 217 predicted proteins | sample MGYA00238157_ERZ761612 | MGnify/ENA primary metagenome ERZ761612 (study PRJEB28901, sample SAMN06268035) | bioreactor metagenome | isolation source: Joint BioEnergy Institute, California, USA...
GGGGGGGGTACAAAAATAAGGAGGAAGCAGGATGGAGTACGACGCTGGATGCTTGCAGGGGACATGCGGAGCTGCGGAGACGCCAGGCCTGCCCGCTCGGCTCCCGCGGTGCCGAGCACATGCGTCGCTGCTGCTCCTCGGCCTGTCTGACGTGCCCTGCCGTGATGCCGTCAGTCTCCCGTAACCCGCCGTTTGACCATCTCTCCTGACGAAGTGAGTTTAGTAAGATCTACAATCTGTCAAAAAAGTTCAGTTGGCTCTAAACGATTGCCGTCTTTTCCGGATACGTGATTCTGATAGGTAAATGTTTGTGATCGGTGATATCGGCTGAGCATCACTGCCAGTGTAATAAAATAAAAGCAGGGCTTGCGTCAAGAATCGTAACGGCTATCGGTTTCTGACTCAGACGTTTATTTTAGATAAGCTTACAGAGTACGGAGTGCTTCGTCCACATCCAAAATGGAAATGCAGGTCAAATCATCTATCAGATTCAGAAGACAAACAGCACATATGCTCACGAGATGCAGTCATGATATGACACCAGAACTCGATTCACAGATACGTAGGTACATATTCAAAATCCAAGATCGGTGCAGAGGCACACTGGTTTACATTAGAAAGAGATAAAAGTCCTACAGTACGTCATATCCATCCAACCTGAAGGACATCGTGCCCGCCCAACGGTCAGAGCCGGCTTGCTCTATCGATCAAGACCATTATCATAGTAATAATTTGCCTGGCCGCCTTATCCTTCCATTTTCTTCGGGTATGCAGAATTTTCCAGATTCGTAAATGACCATTCATGTTCCGGCAGGACGTTCAGATATCCTTGAACTGCTCCTCCGTAACACCCTTGCCCATGGCGCTGGTGCTGCTGATACCGCCAGTCACCATCTTCAGCAGGTTGTCGATGTAGTTGGCACCGCTCCATTTCTGGTGGGTGACAACGTCGATCTTGCGCTCCATCTCGGGCTCCTGCACCAGCTCGCCGTACGCGCGCATGCCGTGCTTGGCGTACGCCTGGGCGAACTGGTCCGAGATGAGCGCGGTCGTGTGCAGACCGGCCAGCGTGATGAACTGCCAGCAGTAGCCGAGCTTGCCGAGACGCTCGATGTACGTCTCCTGCTCCTCGGGGGGCATGGCAGCCTTCCAGTTGAAGGACGGTGACAGGTTGTAGGCCAGCCTGGGGGTCAAGTCAGCAACTGCAGGATAGAAATATATATATATATCGCGATCCGTCTAAAAACTTACTTCTGCTCCGGGTACACAGCGTGCACGCCCTCGGCGAACTCCTTGGCCTGGTTGTAGTCAGGGAGCTTGGTCTCCATCCAGATGAGATCCGCAAACGGAGCATAGGCGACCGCACGGTTGATGGCACACTGAGTGCCACCCTGGTAGCGGTAGTAGCCCTCACGCGTACGAGGGGCATCCCAGTCCCAGTAGATGTCAACGCCGGTGATGCGCTTGGCGATGGCGCGAGCCTCAGAGTTGCTCTTGCCCTTCGCGGCCTTCAGGTACTCGTCGATGAGTTCCTTCTTGTTGGCGTACGAGCCGGCGTTGATGGTGTCGATGACAGCATCGTCGAACCGCTTCAGACCGGCCTGCGCAATCCACTGGTCCTCAATGGCCTGGAGCGCATCTCCGGTCTTTCCAGACTGCTCAGCAGCGACCATCAGGTCGTTCAGGGGCTGCAGGTTCGGGTTGGTCGAGCCGACGATGAACGGGTGGTCTCGGTAGTCAATGGTCGAGGTGATCAGAGTGGCGGCCTCAGAGTCAGTACGGGCAATGCAGAGGAGATCGGTGCCTAGGGACGATCAGTATGACGCCTCTCTTTCCACCTGATATCTTGATTCCAAAGTGATATCCAAACTCACCCATGATATCAGCCTGCGCACGGATGGCCACCAGACGGTTAATGTGCTCGCTGATCGGGACCAGCACCTTACCGGCCATGTGGCCGCACTTCTTGGTGCCAGGGGCCTGGTCCTCGATGTGGATACCGGCAGCTCCCCTCTCGACGAAAAGCTTGGTCAGCTTCATGACGGCGGTCAGACCACCGTGACCAGTGTCCGCATCCGCAATGATAGGTCGCAGGTAGTCGATGTTGGCAACCTTGTCACGCTTCTCCTTGGGAGTGGTAATGCGCTCTTCGCGCTGTTTCCGGTCGTGGAACAGCTGAGCCATGAACAGCTGGTTCACCTTGTTCGGGACGGTGTTCTAACCCATTCATCAGCATACGAACTAGCAATTGCCGCAATTGCACACGACTCACCATGGGGTAGTCTGCAAGATCCGGGGAAGGCTCATCAGTCGACGAAGCCGTGGACGAGCTCTGCCAGCCGGAGACGTAGACAGTCTCCAGGTACTTGGCCATCTGGGTGAGCATGGTCGGCTCGAGACAGCCATAGGTGAAGCTAGCAGTTCTGTTCTATTTCAGGTGTCAGCAAGCAAGTCCCGACGGATTGTGAGGGCTCTAAACATTCAACGTTCACGAACCTTGAAGTGCTCCTCAAGGATCCTCCACAGCTTCTTAGCCTGCGTATTCGAGGGGTATTCGATCTTCAGGTTCCCGCGCTTGGCCACGATCTGCTCCGCGGTGAACGGCCGCTTCGTGTACCTCCATCGCGAGTCCTTCCACCACTCCTTGACAGCCTGGACTTCCTCCCAGTACTTCTGGTCCTCCTGCTCGAACAGGCTCTGACTCATGGTGACGGGGTGTTTGTGCTATACGATTAAAAGAGAGCTTCAAGATCTAGATAGAAGATAAGACAGTCAGGAATGGACAACAATGGAAATGCGGATAAGAGTTAATTGCAACGACGTCACAAGTATATAGAATCCGAGATAGCGGAGCGCCAATCGGGCACAGGAACCTTGAATGACGCCTTGGATTCTTTGCTTGTATGGAACCCGGGTAGCTTACCTCCCTGGCATACCAAGCTTCAAAATAAAACGAGCAGAATTAAGGCAAGAAGGACGGAAGGGAAAAGTATGAATCATAAAGAATCCAAGCTGGAAAATCACAAGCCGAAAAGGCCAGGGCTACTTATTAATGGCCTTACCGCCAGCCATGGCATATGCGTCAGAAGGTCTATCCCCGGCAAACTTTCGGCTCAGCGGGACATTGTCAGAAACAGGTACGGTCCGGTATCGTTACTCAACTTGCTGCTGGAGCCCCCCGGGGTTTGGGCTGACGGGACGAAAGGCGAGACGCCCGGAGGCTTGCTCATTTCGGGTACCACAGATCTCAGGGTGCAGAGGGAGCTCCGAGGGAGCGAGCTCATAGGGTTTGATTAGCGTCACGGTCCGTATGCGGCTCGGGAGAGAGGATGGGGATCCTCGGTCTAATGGACGCTGTTCCCGGCTCTGGGGGGAGAGCATCAGCACTCCGTACGTGCTCGCCACCAAAGAGTGGAGAGAGAGAGTGGGGTACCGTATTGTAATCCGCAAAGATCTGGAGCCAGAGGGAGCTGCCCCATATTCTGTCTGGTCTTTCTCCGAGTTTGAGCCTTCTTGTGGGATGCCTGGAGATGGGGAGAGACTGGCAGACCCTGTCGGGATGACGTCGCAGACGATCTTTTGCTTGTGACTTGGGCGAGAAGAAGATGCGGCGGGAGCACCCGTAGACCGCACATGGTGGTGCAGGGGCCGAGCGTTTTGCATGTGCTTGTCACCGCTCTGAGACTCTCAGAGATCTCTGTGCCCCCGAGTCGACCCTCTGCCAAAGGTCAATGGCTGTTCTGGAATCTGAAGCCCCGAACGACTCGACCCGAGCGATCCTCGGCGGGCTTTCGAGCTCTGAGACGGCGTCCAGAGTGACTCCAGCTCGTCCGGTCCCGGTCCCGGCGCCGTCGTCTTCCAGGTTCTGGCGCGTCACCCCCCGGTATTCGGGCACTAAGACTAAGGCAAACGTCGGTCACGTATTTTACAGCGGCTCCGCCTGGATCTGCGCCGGGGCATTTCAATGATTCCAAGTTGCCCGTCAGGATGTCGCAAGCTTAACCAGCTGCTTGGGTTTCACGACGGAGAACCATGCCTACAAGAATAATGTGGATGTCATGACTGCAATCTTAGGGTCTGGGGTTTTCTTTTCCACGGGCCCCTTTTCCGCAGGTTTAAGACCAGGTAGGATACATATCCTGGGCCAGTTTCATAAATTCAGGTACCTAGGTAGGTTAGGTACCTGGACTTTTCCCCAGCGGGTTGGCAGGTGCTCTCTCTCCAGAATTCCAGATCCTGATAATCTCCACGAGGACCTGATGATCGTCCTCCTCCATCCGTTAAACCTCGGCTGAAGCTCGACGTCCCCCCTGTCGGGCCAATGATGGTCCAGATCTGCAGCCCAAGCTAGCAGGGGCCCTGGCGTCTCTCACGATCAAAACTCGGGAGCGAGCGCCGCAATATCGATACCGGAATCCATCTCCTCTGTATCGGCGGATGTCGGGGGCTTTCTCCAACCGGGATGCTGCGTAGACAGTCGGTATACTCCTCCTATTGATTTTCCCCATGTCTCACACCACCACCACTCCATAGTAAATAATAGTATCGACCCCGGGAGAGCATTGTGCTCCGTGTGAACCCTTGCATAGCGGGGTGCATGCTGCTAAGATGGTATAGCTGGTCCTCGGACCTTGACCGAGATGGTTGTGTCTGAGCTCTCTGGAACACTCTTGGTAAGCCAAAAGTTCTGCATCGAGAGAACAGATCCAAAAAGTTATTCATTATTTATTATATTAGCATTCTAAGGACTAGAAAGTAGACTGTAGCTGACACTGCTGTCTACTAAAAACTAATAATTCTGCTGTAATAACGTAGGTAATAATAATAATAGTAATAACAATACCTTCTGATGGAATCTAAGTAGGTAACCTATGTATGAAGTATGACTCATCCGCTCCTAACGGAGGGAAGGGGATGTATGTATGTTTCGGTGGAGACCGGTGAGAACCAAAACACCCCGACGCAAGAACGCCCGATAGTGTAAGCAGAACCCGTCGACTTCTTCTGTCACCAGGATTTATCGGAGTTTAAGAGAGCCTTGAAACACCTCGAAACCCAAATAGACCCTGACGATGAAACGGACGCGGGAAATTCGCCTCACCTCTAAAAAGGGTTACCTCTCTAGCCGCCTGTTCCCATTTATCAAAACCTTTTTTTTAAACCGTGAGAGAATAAAACGAGTGGACGGCGTTGTACTCGTTCTCAGTAGGGATGCATGGCAATAGCCCTGCTGTACGTCTCGAATGGAGTGATCGCTCCGAGGGCGCGTCTCTGGTGTGCGTTCAGTATCTCCAGTCCGTACACATAGCTGGCATTGACCCATCCGAATCTGTGACTCGTGTCAATAATATCATCCGACCAAAGCAGATCGTAGGGTTGAGGGTCGAGACAAAACTTACCCTTCCCTGGGGACACCCTTGAAATCAATGCCCTGGTTTCCATATTCTGCATCGACTCTGTGCGGATCGATTGGTCGAGTCACGTCGTACTTCTCGACGACGACACCGTTGAAGTCGACGAAGGCCTTGGTGATCATGAACAGCCACTTGTACGCCAGTCTCTCGGCCTCGTCCTGGTAGCCATAGCGCAGCAGTCCAGTCCACGCCAGCATCTGCTGAGGTGCCCAGCCGTACGGGTAGTCCCACTGTCGGTTGGGCCTGTCCAGGCCAACGGCGCCACGAGATTCCTCCGTACCCGAAACGAGACCGCCATAGGCCTCGAACCTGGGCAGGGCTTTCTTGACCATCTCGGCGGCCTGTTGCGGGGACGCCACGCCTGCCCACATGGCCCAGAACGTGGTGCAACTCTCGTACGTCGTGCGCTCCTTCTTGACGGTGTCGTAGTCGAAGAACATCCCCTTCTTCTCGTCCCACAGATACGTGTCCATCGCCATCTTTCTCTTCCTCGCACGACGGTCCCACACTGCAGACGTCTCATACTCGATGTCTTTGGTTGCTGGAGTACGGAATTCCTCGGGGATCTCCAGCTTGTCTTTGAAGTAAGTGCGAATCGTCCTCGCAATATCAACTTCGTACTTGTACAGCAGGGAGTTCAAGTCCACCGTTGCGAGGTTGGCGCAGACTCGTTCAAGACGATAGCTCGTGTCGTGGCCCGATTCACGGACAGCCCGGTCATGCAAGAAGTACTCGTCAAGTTCGGGCTCTTTGATCTTTCCATCATTGTAAGCCTGGACAAACTCCTTGAAAGTCATGCCGTACTTCTCCGCGTACGGAGTCAAAAGGTGCAAGAAGTGAGTCGGCTCCGTCTCCGGAGGCACGCCCAGGCCCTGCGGTCGGTATCTCGACAATCCAGTCTCCTTGTCATACCGCGGCTCCGCCGTCCATACACTGTAATATTCCTTGATGGCTGCCAGGATCGCTTTGCGCAGGAACTCCAGCGCGTCGGGCTGCGTCTTAATCTTGTCGTACACACGCAACGCCATGTCGGTCAAGAACGGCGGCTGCGAACGCAGCAGGTAGTATGACCGGTTGGCGTTCAAAATCTTTCCGTAGTGCTTTATGCAGAAGCAGAAGTTGATGACCATGGCTTTCGCCAGGTCGACCCGGTCGCTAGCGATGAGACCCAGAGACTCCATATAACTGTCCCATCCGTAGAGCTCGTTAAACCTTCCTCCTGGGACGACAAACGGCACTCCGCGAAGATCTTTCTCCCCAGCTTCATTCGTGTATTCTTCCATAGCTAGCGCAAGGAGACCGGGTTTGGCGTTGAGATCCTTGACGTACTCGGGAGTGATCTCTTTCTCGAGCATCTGCACATCCAAGCGGAGCTCAGGACGCTCCTTGGCGACCTTCTTGTAGTACTCATACTGCTCAGGCGCGCCTGGTGGAACATAGATACGGGGTCGGGGGTCGTCAGTCCAATCCTTTGGATCTCTCCCGGCAACCTCGATGTTCGAGGCGTCAATCCTCCGAGTCAGGGCGTTCCAGAAGGAGGTCTTGATCAGACGGGAAAGACGGTTGACTGGGTTCTCACTGAGACGCGCCTCGTCCAGGATAATATGTTTCCGGCCGTAGTCTTTGGCGATGGTAAGCTCCTGGAGGAGGTTGGAGAGCATGTAGGTTCCGCGAACGTCGAACTTGTTGTACCCGGAGGAAGCTGCTGTTCCGACGGCCAGCGTCTTAAGCTAGGAGTCAGCGCAACTGCCCCAAAAACTCAACACTCGATGGCGGTTCGAAGCGCACCTTCGGGCCCACGTCCTCGATTGTTATCTGCATGTTCTTATCCGTATCCTCCCGCGCCAGGAGGCTTTCCAGGGTAGCGTCAACATCGATGAGGAATCTGCGTGGATGGCCGGAGGCTTCATCTGTTACACCACACGATGGGTTTAGTGACTAGTTCAAGGTTTAAGGTTGTGCAGGGGTAAGGGGCGCTCACCGTGGCTGGATCTCCGCTGCGGTATCTTCCCCAGATATTCCTGGATATCTTCCCGATTGAAGACCTTCAGGTTCTGTTGGGCGGCGCAAAAGAAATACTTAGCTGGCGGCAAATCTGAGAGTCAGAGTTGCCGTTTCTGCTTACCGAAGAGAATGCGCGTCTGCGGTCCTTGGCTTGTCGCGACCGGTTGGCCTCGCTGGCGTAGTAGACGGCGGGCTCGGAAAAAGGGTCAATGCTACCGTTTCGACGGTGCCCATTTGACGCGCTCATCGTATGACTTCCTTAGCTGCTGCGGCTGAAGCGACGCGAGAGGATAACAGAAAGGCTCAGAACAAGGATGCTGGTTAAGGGGGAGTGATAATAATACAGAGAGAGGACGCTTTTAAACGCCTGGGTCTCGACCGTCGAGAACCGAGAAACGCAGCTCCGTGCGGCGAGTCTACACCAAATAAAGCTCAAGGGCGGTGAGAAAAGGAGAAGGGATTCAGGAGCTTCCAGCGCGGGTGCGATAAGAGGGTTGAAAATCTGGCTGTGCCGTGCCCAAGCAAATGCCTGTCGAAACGCACAATACACGCTGGAAGAGTTATCTTCGAGGGTCGAGTCCTCCCACGCTGTCCTGATAACTCGACGAGGGTCGGTGCAGGACTCCAGCAGCTTCTCGCCAGAGCTGTGACGAAAGGCGACCCATGATGACGCTGCTCCACCCAAACCCGAGCGCAGCCCGCACCGAGCTCTGGGAATCGCCGTCTTTGGTGGCAACAGCCGTGCTCTCGCCGATCCGCCCTCGCCCACGGACTGCGATTGGAGTCATTGGACTTGCTGGCATGGAGACTCTGCGCGCTGCCATCCCACGCCTGGGATGCCAGGATGGCGGCATGGGCGGCATGGCGATCACCGTGGGCACGGTGGATATAAATCTAGATCCGATACTCCTAGCCCTACGATCTATGCAACGGCCTCGACGTCCGGACAGTCTGACAGACTCCTGAGGACCAGTAAAATACTCCGGTATATCTATTGTCATGTTCTATGTGCTGACCTGCAAGACCGGTACCGACCCGTTCCGGCAGTCCAGAGTAGTTCGGTCAGGACTACAGTGTGGCCAAATTTAGATACCCCAGGATATGTACTGTTAGAATCCCGTTGTACAACATAATCAGAGTTTAGCGGAGACGACACATCCGCCGTCAAGGGTGATGGTCGCTCCATTCACATATGCTCCGGCTCGGCTGCTCAAAAACAAGCACGCCCCTGCAACGTCCTGTGGGGTGCCGATACGGCCTAGTGGAATGCCTGCCTCGATCACATCTCGATATTTCTTTAGCGTGGCGGCCATCATCTTACTTTCGAACGGGCCGCAGGCAAGTGTGTTGGATCTGCATGGGCGCTTTGTTAGCCAAGGGGGGATCACGAGACCGGGCGCTCGGGGGGTGGAACGAACGTGATGTTTCTTTTGCCCAGATGGCTTGCCAGCACTCGACTCAGGTGATGCAGTCCCGCTTTGCTAGCGCTGTATGCAAACGTCTCCAGGGCAGGAACACGCAGCCCGTCGATGCTCCCAATATTGATAATTCTGGCCGGGTCGCCCGGGCTGGCACCCTTCTCCAGCAGCGGCGTCAGGAGTTGTGTGATGAGGAAGAGGCGATGGAGGTTCAGCGTCAGGACTCTGGTCCAGGCGGAAGAGGGGTATTCATCGTAGGGAGCGCCCCAGTTGGAACCAGAATTGTTGACTAGGACGTGGAGTTCTGCCCGACGAGATGTTGAGTCAGAAAGCCCCGCTCCTAGACGGACGGAGATCGCAGCACATACTGCTTTCCCTCTTCGCAAACTCCTCCGCCAGTCTCTTGCAATCCTCCTCCTTGTAGAAATCGGCTGGGATGGCATAGGCCTTGCCCTTGCCCAGCGCATTGAGCTCGCTCACGGCTTTCTCGCAGGCCTTCGCATCGCGGGATGAAATGTAAACAGTAGCCCCATTTGTGACGTAGCCTTCCGAAATCATGCGGCCGATGCCTTTGGCTCCGCCGGTGACCAGCACCACTTTGCCCTGAAGAGCCAGCATTATCAGCAGACACGACGCCAAGTGGAGAAGAAAATGCACGAAATAAGAAGAATGCATGCCTTACCTCGACGCTGAAGAGGCTCCGAGCGTCCATCGTGATAATTTTAGCGAAAATATGCAATACTCCAAACAGAAAGAGGGTATAAAAGAACAGTGACAGTTCAAGGGGGACGAATGCCGGCCCTCATCCCCATAAGAAGACTCTCCCTTAGCAGGTACCCGTACACATGCGCGGCCCCATACCCGACGGCCGGGCTCCTGGGTCTGGGGGACAGCCATGGACCGAGGCTCCTCGGAATGGAACAAGGTAAATGCCGAGACGGCGCCCCATTCCCATCTTGGCGCAAGTTAGGGCACCGTTGTCAGGGTTTACGGGGCGACTTTGATATCCCCGCCTCACCAAACACTTACCTTATTCAGCAAATTTCCTTATACTCTCGTTCATGTACGTGCTTTTTTTTTAATTTCTTAGTTTCATAGAATAGACCTTTTCGTCCTCCAGACCAACATGGAGGAGTTGCTGGCAAGACACCGTAAAGAGCAACGGGAGCTCCAAGCGCGCATCACGCAGAAGAAAAAGTCTGCGACCAAGAAGACCCGCAGGGGCGTCAACGACGAATGCGAGAGACTTCAGAGGGAACTTAACGAGAGGCAGCAGGCGGAGATCGCGCAGCTCAATGGTGAGCCGGTGCCACCCGTCGACGACTTCGATCACCTGAACCTTGAGGATGATGCGGGGCCCAACGGGGTCGAAGGAGATAATAAGGCCGAGCCGGGACCAGAAACATCTGAGAAGAAGAATGAACAGGCTAGTAAAACGGACGCTCCAACGCCTTCGCAACCGGCCCCCGCCACACGCCCAAGGAAACCCAACCGCCAGAAAGCTCGCCTCGCCCGCCGCGCAGCGGAACGCGAAGCCCAGGCTGCCCTCGCCGCCGAGGAGGCCGCTAAGCAAACAGATCGCCGCGGAAACGAGCGGGAGGTTATGGACGCTGCATTCAAGCGTCTAGGGTTGAAGGAGATCGAGATCAACCCGGACGGACACTGCCTCTACTCCGCCATCGCCTGCCAACTGGACGAGCTGGGGCTCGGCTTGAAGCCCGACCCGGCAAACATCGTTCTCCCATCCACAACGCTTGCGCGCATTGAGACGGTCGCATCACCGAAGCATGACGGGTATCGGGCTGTCAGAGCCGTGACGGCGGACTACATACTCGAGCACCAGGACGACTTCGTCCCTTTTATGGAGGAGCCTTTGGACGAGTATACCAGGAAGATCAGGCTTACGGCGGAATGGGGAGGGCAGCTGGAACTAATGGCGATCGCAAGGGCTTATGGGGTCGAGATCAACATCATACAAGGTGACGGGAGAATTGAAAAGATCGAGCCTGGTGACACAGGCGCAATGGCCGAGGAAGAGAGGAACAGGCGGAAAATCTGGCTGGCTTACTACCGACATACTTACGGGCTGGGAGAGCACTACAACGCTCTCATGAAAGAGCCCTGAAAGGAAGAGATGGACGAATGATGAAGGTTTTTGAAGAAGTCACAGGAGTTCCTGAGTCTGACGCACCTCACTGGGAAGGCGTTCCATTCTCGATAAATAGGATAGGACGCCATCTGGCATATTCCAGCTTCCTCAGTCATCTAGTCCCGTCGACGCCATATCGAAATCCGGTCTCGAATCTCTCCATTCTCGTCCTTGCCCACGTCATGCGTCCGCTCGGGTTGCCAGTGTGCCACTCGCTCGAGTCCTTTGTCGCTCGGCAGCCGCAGCGGATCCGACCTGATGCGTCCCTTGGCGTCGTATGGAATGTCCTCACCGGGGTAGCTCAAGTGCTCCATATAGACCTCCGGCGGTGATGCGAACGGCGGGCCCTGGGCCAAGGGGTCCTTGTGCGTTGGATACTCAAGGCAGATCAGGTTGCCCCAGGGTGCATCGGCAAGGAGTTGGGTTTGACGGAGTGCCCATTTTGGACGGAGTGATGGGTGCAGCGCGCAGAAGAACTATATACCCCCGGGAAGGAGCCCAAAAAAAGGCAGAAGTATGCTGTCAGAATTTGAGTCCCTTTCAAAAACAAACAAGTCGCAGAAAGTAGACAGAAATAGAGTAGAGTATAATAGAGTAGATAACAAGATGAACGGAACAGAGGACGAGGAAATGGACAAGATAGGCACAGTAGTACATACCGTGTAGTCATATATCAGGTGAAAGCTGTTCCGCCCTAGCCCCAGCTTCTCCAGCCAGTCATCCTTGAAGAAATCGCCCTGGACCCAAGTGACCTTCCCCCGACCGACCTCCGGATCGCGCACGGGGTACTTCTCCTCGCTCTTGGCCTCCTCCTGCCGGCAGGCCTCGAGCGCGGCCGCGCTGCACTCGAGGCCGTAGGCGTCGTACCCGAAGCTGGCGAGGAGCAGCACATCCACGCCCCTCCCGCAGCCGGGGACCAGGGCCTTCTTCCTGCGCCGCTCCTGTTGTTCCTCGGTGGTGGGAATGACGAATGGGCCCCCGAGGAGCGCGCGCCCGCGGACCAGGGTCTCCTCCAGCGCCGGGCTGGGAACCCCCCGGTCCCAGGGGAGATTGTCGCCCTTGTTCCAGAGCTCCGCCCACCCCTCGAGGTAGCTGTCCCCCGGGTACTTGGCGAAGTGTTCGGGCAGGCAGCTCTGCTGCGCGCAGGAAGAGCCGGCGTTGTTGGTGTTGGTGGTAGTAGTATCCTTGTCCGTCATGATTTTATTGTTATTGTTATTCGCGGGACGGCTGCTGCTGAACGGACGACTTAGTGCGGGGTGTGATGAGGGGATGATGCGGACGGATGATGGTGATGATGAGATGACTAGTGTCTCTCGTTCAATGCGCACGTCTAAGAAAATCTTACGAGGTATAATAGATGGTAACCGTTTTCTCAGTAATAATAATAACATCTCTGTTTTTTGGGAATAATTTAGAGGACAGCCTACAACAGAAACCAAGTTGGGCTACTTGAGGACGTCGTGGACTGCGTGCGGAGGGGCTGCCGGAAGCGCGGAATAGAACTTGTTAGAACGCTCGAGAATATAGTGGCCAAGATCTTTGGTCGAGTGTCTTTTCAGCAATTAATAATTGTCTGGAGTGCAACGATAACAGATAGTATTGCTAGATCTCAATCTCGTACGTATTGCATCTAATAAGCAGTCTTTCGGAGCATGTTCCCGAAAACCTCCAGGTGGTATGTGAGAGAATGAGGTACTGATTGATAAGTGAAATTTAAAGTGATACATGATATCAGCCAGCGATCTGGAACCACACATTTTCCCCGCGTGTCACTGGAAGCATTACGACTGCCAAGACGCACAAGGCTTGCTGCGACTGTCCGGTAGCCATTATTGATCTTCAGGGGAACAGAAACGGACACATTCGAGAATCTCTTGATGAAGACCATCGCAGACAGGACCCATGGGAGAATGTCACGGTAGCTCGTCTTGACTTTCTAATCGGCCAGGGGCGGTGGCCGGAGAATAAGCTTTGTGGGGTTCCTCACAAATAATTGCATGGCAACAGAAGGGCTTCGTACACCGCGTATGCAGCGGGCAAAAGAACGTCTGTCTCACCCCTACTGAAAAGTCTCGAAGCAAACAACAAGGCTCAGCCAGGAACCGCTGGGGTTTCGTGCATGTGACTACCTAGATGCTCATGAATTTGTCGTTCGTACTGACTAGTCCGACTGCAGAGATCGATCTGATAGAGAGGATACTCTTCCTCCTTCAAACTTCATCCATTGGGACAACATCGAGATCCAAGCTGCGCGACACGATGCCCACAGCGCACGCCGTAGAAAGATCTCTGCAACAGCCATGCCAAGTCCACTACTGCGTACTGGACCGATTTCCTCCCCGGATCCGAACGCAGCATCCGTGGCGGCGTCGAGGTTGGCAGATGGCGGTCGGATAGCGTTGGGGTCGCTTCGATGACGGAAATCACGGCACGGGCACTCTGGCTCTAACTGGACGCCGGCAAACGCTCTGCCGGAGTCCGCGCTCGCTATCGCCAGAAACATCCAAGATCCCTGTGCGCACGGGGATGGCCATCTCTGGAGTCGACGTCGGACGTCCGATGACAGATCAAAATCTCCTTTTCCATTCGATGATGGTGATCGCGCCGCACGCGGTCGTTTCCAACGTCCGAGAGGGCCTGCGATGGCCCGCGGCGCCTTCCTGGATTTCCCGTCGTGCCTGCTCGTTGCCATGACGCCCATTGGGCTCCGATGGCCTCGGTCTCTGGCTAAGCTCTGCACAGACTGCACGGCCGTTCATGCGCCGCAGCTTAGCGGGCATCCAAGGTGGAGACCTTGGAGAGAACTACTCCTGCCGTTTCTGGAGCTCGCGGGCCTGATATCGGCCCCAACTCCACCACTCATGCCCGCCTTTCTCTCTCTCTTTCTCTTTCTTTCTCTCTCTCTTCTCTGTGACTATAGTATGACTGCACCAGTATCCTTTCCTGTGCAGTCTTCCTCTCTCTATGGCCAGTATTCGTCACGTCGGGAACCCTTTGTATACTTGTTGAGCCTATGTCATTGCTCCCGCCGGTTGCACGATTGAGACCATTATTTATTTATCCGGAAGCAGACACCTCTCTGAACATAAGTTAATGTCCGCAGCACACAGGTCTCTCCCACTAATCAGTCTTGACATATCTGCGCCGTCCTTTGAGACCTATTAGCCTGTCCGTCTTATCGTTGTTGAGCGCTATCACTCCACTATACGGGATCAACGATACAAAATGGCGGTCTCCGATCTTGAGAAGGACGTTTCCGCGCCAGATCCGGCGTCCGAAGGATTGGCCATGGCGATTGGCGAAAATCCAAGTCATCATCCCAGTTTACAATCGAAGGAAGAGATCGACTATTCTCGGTCGCCTTCTGCGCGCTCCTCCTGCGATAATCCGGTAATGCAGGACAAGAGTCCGGAGGAAGGTTTTCCTTCATATCAACCTGAAACGGAGAACCAGGCTCCCGCTGTGGTACCGAGATCCAAGCGTCGAGGACTGTTCGGCCAGCTCACGCTCCTAGCGGAAGTCGAGAATCCAAAGACATACCCCCGGAAGATCAAGTGGTTTATCACCTTCATCGTCGCCGTGGCAGCAGCAGCAGCTCCCCTAGGAAGCTCAATCTTCTTCCGTGAGTTGCTCCCTTGACAAATACCTTTTCTTTTTGCCGGTTCTGATTCCTTGGACATTAGCATCCCTTTCCCAGGTATCACGGGATTTGGATACTACACCTACCATCACCAACTTGTCTATCGCCCTGTACATGCTGAGTATGTCCATATTTCCACTGTGGTGGTCGTCCTTCAGTGAAGCGTTGGGTCGACGGACGATATATCTCATGTCTTTCTCTCTCTTTGTCGTATTCAACGTCCTATCGGCCATCTCTAGCTCCATTGCGATGCTCGTCGTCATGCGTATGCTGAGTGGTGGAGCTGCCGCCTCGGTTCAAGCTGTCGGAGCAGGGACGATTGCTGATCTCTGGGAAGCGCGTGAGAGAGGGCGCGCCATGGGTATCTTCTACTTGGGGCCATTGTGTGGCCCTCTATTCGCCCCGATCATCGGTGGCGCTCTGGCACAGAAGTGGGGATGGCGAAGCACGCAGTGGTTCCTAGTCATATACGGAGGAGTGGTCGTGTTATTTATCCTCCTGGCCCTTCCTGAGACGTTGGCGGTGCGAAAGACTCCTATCGTAGAAGTGGAACCTACGTCTCCGGGGGAACGTCCATTGAGCCGCGTTTCGTCCCGACAGGTCGTTCAGGGCACAACAAAGTTGCTGAGAGTTTTGAAGATGGTCTTCCTCGATCCACTCGGGATCATCATGTACTTGCGGTTTCCGCCCGTCCTTCTGACGGTGTACTACGCAAGTATCACCTTTGGTGCACTGTACGTGTTGAATGTCAGTATCCAAGCTACGTTTGGGAAGCCACCATACAACTTCTCCACTCTCCTCGTTGGCTTGCTCTACATCCCGAACTCTCTTGGCTACGTGATAGCCAGTTTGTTTGGCGGCCGATGGATGGATCGCATCATGCAACGTGAAGCAAAGAAAGCGAACAGATACGATGAAAACGGCAAGCTAGTGTACCGTCCGGAGGACCGTATGCGCGAGAACGCTTGGCTCGGAGCCTTTCTCTATCCCGCAGCATTAATCTGGTACGGCTGGACCGTTGAGCGCGGGGTCTATTGGCTCGTTCCGGTATGATGAGTGCTCTTCACATATTTCTCACCATGATAGGATGCGGCTAACCCAAAGGTAGATGATTGCAAACTTCTTTTTTGGCGTGGGCTCGATGCTCATTTTTGGCATGGTCACGACAATGCTGACGGAATTCATGCCAAAGAAATCCTCCGCTGGCGTTGCGCTCAATAACTTTGTGCGCAATATCTTCTCATGTGCGGGGTCCATTGTTGCTGCCCCAATCATTGACGCTATAGGCAACGGTTGGATCTTTACGATTCTCGGTCTGGTTGCCGTTGCGAGCAGCTCAGTGATCCTCGCTATGAGGATCTTCGGTCCTCGGTGGAGACAGTCGATGGATGCACGCATGAGCTGATGGTTGTCTTTTCTCTTTTTTTTTTTCTAATTCACAGGGTACGGCGTCTGGTGTGATGTATAGACAAAAAAGTTTTGTCCTTCCAGCAGCGGCATTTGTCTTAGTTGATACCAAGGTCCACTTACGAGCATACGCCTTGCTATGGATGCATCGCTTTCTTCGGAGTCTTGGTTTAGAAGCCTGTCTCTCACGGTGTGGCATTGTTACTTCGCCTGTTTATATTGCTCCATGGTTTTATTTTTGCTTACCGTCTGCTAGAGTAAATAATTCCTCCTCTTGCATTTTTAGAATGGCATGGTATAACGAAATGCGGAAGATGCGTTAGTTTATTGATGTGGGCAACTTGAGTACCATGCCTCTATGCGTGAGTCAAGGGTAGAAAACGTCCTCGACAATTAGACTCTAACGGCAATGGAATTTATGGTGTACTAAGGAGCGCACGTGAAAGTTGACTTTTATGTTAGTTGTCTTTGATGTAGATTTTAACGGCCATGCGCAAGGTTTTGAGGTTATTTGAAGCACGCAGGGAAATGTATCAACAACCAGGGTCTGAGGGCAACTATTACTCTCTCCGGCACAATAATTCAAGGTTCCCACTAGCAAGGTTCCAGGGTTCTTCCCTTCCACTTCTCAATTGACATCATTCACGTGCTCCCACCCTCCAGGCACCTATTCCTGCATAACCGCCCGAGCCGCCTCTCTACCTACCCCAGACCTTACTTGGGTATGTACAGTATATACATAGATCCCGCGAGATGGAATAATAGACATGTGCATCGCATGCGGAGAGGAGATATGGTATGATTCTGCCTCTTCTATACCAGACTAGAGATCGGTCGGGTTTTAATGATTTATTTTATTGGGTCTAGCTACCAAGGAAGGTAGGTAGCTATGATTTGATTTGATATGCTGCGATAACGAGAATGATAAGAGGCAAAGAAATGTGGAGAGCTTAGGTAGGTTAGGGTACCTAACCTATTAGTAGAGTAGGTACCTACCTCCACGTGACATGTAGCTGCAGTAGCTGCCGAGGTAGGTGGGTAGTTCGTTTTCGTTTGGGTCACAGAATCTTCTGTCTACAGTACCTAACCTATCTACCTACCTACCTACCTAGGGGCAGAGATCAGATCAGATAGATAGATATTCGTCCAGATGGAAGGGTCATATGAATTAACTTCCCTGTTTAGTAGGTACTAGGTATATAATTGACAGATTAGGCCTGGTACAAGGTACTTACCTATCTAGGTAGCTCTAAGATGCGGGGAAATTGACGCCGGAACTTAGTAGGCTTAGGCTTAGTTCTAATTCAACCATAGCGGAGAATGGCCTCCGAGAGAGAAGGGTGTGGTGAAAGTGTTGGGGGTTAGTTTATCGGATCTTCGGCTTTGGTCTTCTTTCTTTGGGGGGATTCCCTTCCCTGCTCGTGTGCGCCGTGCGGACGGTATTATTAATTATTATTTATTCCTTTCGTTGAGTGAGCAGATTTATGCGTTCGCCACTAACTTATCTAAGTACTGCACTGTACTGTACATATGCAGGTAGCTATCTAGCTAAGTAGGTAGCTAATCATGTATCCATGTATATAGTTAGCTTCTGCAGCAAGGGTCAGTATTCCCATCCATCCAACAGGAGGAAAAGGAACAGAGCAGAGAGGCCAGTTCGGGGAAAGATAAAAATTAAAGGGTCCTGACTGGCCTGACCTGATATGAGGCGACCGTCCGCACTATGACAGCCTGACAGGTATGTTTGCTTTTTTCCACCTTTCATGCTTCCCCGGTTTCCAACCGCTTTTTGCATAGACGGGACGGCGCATGTGTGTGTGGAACAAAATGTTGGGATCAAAAAGCAATTGAAGAACCGCGCTGGCCTCGCATAGACAGACAAGAGGCCGACTGACTGGACACAGATAAGCCTTTTTTTTGCGCCCGATAATTAGGGCATTCCTTTCTGTCGTTGGGGGAGCAGCGAGCTAGCCTCTGCAAACTTCTCTTTTTGCGCCCGATAATTAGGACATCCTTTGCTAGTTGTTGGGAAGCAGGGAGCCGACCTCTGCAGTAGTAGCAGTTGTACAGTACCGTACTTTCTGCAGAGTGCAGGCCTCAACAGCTTTGTGGCTGTTGGGTTTATTTGCTGGTGATGCTTCTTTCTCCCGACCATTTCTTCTTTTGCTTCTTTCTGCTTCGGTCGTTTTGCTTCATTTTTTTATGTTCATCTCAATTGGGGGGCAAAAAAGAACACGTATCCGCCCCTGAAAGTTTAATATGTTGCTGCCCGTCTCCGTCTCGGGTATCAATCGGGAGACCTTATCAACAGTAGATCTTTCAGGCTGCATTTTATGAGCCAAAGAGCCCGCAGGGACAGGGTCCGATGGCAGCAGTAAATACCTGGGCCTGAAACTTGACGTGCTGGCCAGCCCTGTTAGGCGTTGCCGTCATATAACCGCATCACGGCCGTATTGATGTCAGCAGTCAGCCGTATGATGTGCGCCTTGGACTCCATAGTGATATGCAAACCACAAGGTCAGAATTGTCTCTGGGACTTGGCTATCTATTATCATACGTCAGTCGATCAGGCTTCTCCATGTCTCGGTTTAGGCATGCATTTACAGACGGCTAGCATGTCAATAAAGAGGCGAGTGCATTCTATTCCGGCCCGGGGCAGCGGAAGGACACATGTATCGATAAATGTGAGGGGGCAAAAGCACTATTGGAATTATCTGACCTTACACTCAATTATCTCGACGAGCTCGTGCAATGCACGCAGGTACCTAACAGAGCCGCCAGAAACTGGATGAGTCCTTTCAATCTGGCATCCCCTATGGCTGGCAACATACGCCGCACACTCCCCCCAGCGAGATCGTGATGCATCACCCCTGACGTCTCTTGCTGGTTCCTCCAGTGCCGAGGAAGCAAACATGCAGTGCTGCGTCGTCGAGAAACATACAGAGTGCTCGTCTCGGGCCACTCAGCGGCTGCCAGAACAGCGCTCCGCATCGGTCCGCCTCACCCGCTCGGCCGTCTTTGTCTCTAGCGGGCCCTTGAGCCTCCACCGGTTCGCCCGCTCTCCTCCCTTCTCCATCCCACCATCGCCCTATCAAAGTCCCCTCTACCTCTTCTCTACTGATCGGGGATCACTCGACGTTCTACGCAAATGGACTCGATGCCTAATGCATTCCTTGGTTCAACAACCAGGGAGCTTGCTGCATGCCTTAGGTCTGTACCCTTGCTTCCGCACCATCTCTCACAGAAAAGGTCAAGACCGGCGCACGAATCGCTACAAGCGGGACTTGCATCATGATCTCGCATCACTTTGGACCCTTTTCATGTACGTGATGACTCTGTGGAACTGGGGATCCAGGGTCCATAGTACACACCCACCGCACCTACGCTTCGGCTTCTAATTGTGCCCGGTTGCCTGAGGCGTTGGGCAGAAACTGAAGGATTCTTGAAAGTCGCATGCTTGCCGAACTCCGCTGCGAAGCACACGCTCTCGGGAGCATGGTGGGCATGGCTCGGCCCGCTACTGATTAGTCTGGTCGTCTCTATTCTCTCCGTATCTTCTCTCAGAGGTCAAGCTGTTGACTTCGTGATACCAGCCCCGATCTGACCAGTGGCTCTCCACTAATCGGGCCGGCGGCTGATGCTCCTTTTTCCGTGCTTTGTTATTCTTCCAATCCTTTTCTCTCTATCTCAATTGCCACTGCAGCTCGCCCTGCAGAGGGAATAAGCGCGCTGTTCTCGTCTGTCCCAAGATTTTCCGTGCCTGCCCGCCATGTCCACAGGGAAGCCTGGGGCTGCGAGACGTGGTCCAATGGCACTAGATCCTCCGGGCAATTTGTTGATCATGTTGTAGGACCCGGGGATCAGTGCAGCTTTACCATCTCCACCTTTCCGGATTGCGTGGAAGGATGGGTTGCTCTGCGTTTATGTGCGCTGGAGCCCACAGTCTCTGTGGAAATGACTGGCATGTATTTCTTTCGCTTTCTGTTCCATCTTGCATGACCGGCCGCCCTACTGTCTCTGTCGACCTCTCCTGTCTCATTATTTCTTTCATGTCAACCCAAGGCTTCTCCGTGTAACCGCCTACAGACACCTCTATCCCTCATTGTTCCGCTTCCTCGCCACAAGAAAGCTCCCCAAATAGACCTGCGACGCCTCATGCTCCGTCATTCGTCGTCGCGGCAATGAGCAAAGGGAAAAAAAGGAATAATAAGTATAAACGCGCTATCTTGAACATCAGTACTCATCCAAACGCAGTAGACAACAACGACAACGCTCAGACCGGCATCGTCCCGTCGATTGGATCTGAAGAAAATGGAGCAGAACAAGTTTCAGTATGCAAAGCTCCCCAAGTTCAAATACCAGACATTCGAGCGTCATTATCAGACCTTTGATCGTCAAACTCTCAAGTTTTCATATCATCCCGTTATTGCTGCCGCTGGGGATTCTCTGACGCCGGGCAACGATCAGGACAGTGCTGACGTCGTGGCTGAAAAGCCAGCGGAAGTAAACAATCCCGCAGACGGGTCCTCGGGTGATAGTTCTGCTCCCCATGCCGAAGATTCGACTTCTCCTGACCCTGGTGGTAAGTACACCGTGACCTTAATTCAATGGAATATCTATATCTACGGATTATGTTTGATTTTTCATTAATTGACCAATCATCAATCATCTATGCACCTTCAGATGCGAATTCGTCAGAGCAGCCGGCTTCTGAAAAGGAATCTGCCGCGTCTCCAGGCGATCCCGTGGCGGAAGTAAAGGAAGAGAATAATAGCAAGGAAGAGGAAACCGAGGAAGGAAGTCCCACCCAGAACCCGGATGCCGAGAGCAAGTCCGGTGATCATTCGGGCGAGAAAGGCGATGAAGGTGCGGAAGATCCCGCGAATGACGAGAAAAAGGAGAACGAGAAACCTGCAGAGGGCGACACGCCAGCCCAAGGAGACTCTCCTGAGCCTAATGGTGTCGAAGGTGAGACAGAAGCTCCAGGCGATGATGCTACTGTGAAACCTGATGACCGTCCCGAGGAGGGTGGTGGAGAAGAATATGGTATGTGACCAGTTTCCCTTCACATGGGTGATCTGCTGATGTCAATTAGAGGATGAAAATTTCCCGGAATGCGACCCGTCTGCAGAGTCAGACAAGGTCGCAGCAGAGAAAAAAGCAGCAGCAAGGCAGGAAGAAGAGGACGCTTCAGAGGAAGAAGCTGCCGTTGAGGGCGAGTATTCTGAATCGATCCAAGATCTTCCAGCTGTTGAATATCAAGGCGCAGAATCTTCGGTGGATAAAGAGCCAGCCGACTCTCCAGAAGTGGGTAAAGATGTCGAGGACGATGAAATGGAACCGGAAACCTCTGAAGACACGGTGAATAGTTCGACAGACTCTGATAAGGGAGCCTCTGTGGACAATGCCGCCGATGAAGAATGTGCAGAGACAGATGCACCTGCCAAGAACGACGACGCGCCAGCTGAGAGCGGAAACAGCGAAGAGATTCCAGCCGAGTCGTTCCAAGATAAAGAAGCATCTGAAGAGAAAGAATCAGAGTCATATCAATTCCAATCTGATACACCTGCGGACCTTTCAAACTACGAAGCACAGGCAGTGGAGACGCCTGCAACCGAGCCGGAATCCGGCGAATCTGTCCCAGATGCGGAGTCCGCAGAGGAACCTGACAATGAGAAACAATCCAATGACAATTCGGAAGAGACAGCTGTGACTGAAGAGGGGCCTGAGGAAGCATCTCCCGATGCTCCGGCAACTGAAAGCCCTTCCATGGAAGGTGAAGACGAGTGCGCCGAAGACGCCGTGACAGTGAAGGACGCAAAACCTTCTGCAGAGATGAGCACCACGCAACCGGAAGGCGAGAAACCAAGCGGAAAGGACTCTTCTTCCACCGAGCCTGCAAATGAGGACGGGGTTACAGCCTCCGGTGGAGATACAGGCGATTCTCCCAACAACGATCCCGCCGATGATGTCGTCGCTAAGGAGACGCCCACCGAAGATGCCCCTGCTGATGATGTCCCGGTTGAGAAGACTTCCGCAAAGGAGGCCTCTGCCGAGGAACCCACAGAGGAGGCATCCGCTGAGCTGCCTGTTCATCACGTGCAGGCTGAGGAAGTCCCTGCCAAAGAAGCTCCTGCTGAAGAGGCGCCCGCTGAGGAGACGCCCGCTCAAGATGCCGCCGCCGAGGCCTCTGCGAAGGAGGTCCTTGCCGAAGGTGCGCCTGCTGAGGCTCCCGCCGATGCCCCTGCTGACGATGCTCCAGCTGAAGTCACTCCTGCTGAGGCTTCAAGTTCTTCTGAGGAGACCGCAGATAAAGATATTCCCGCCGGGGATGCCCCTGCTGAAGAGGCATCTGCTGAGGACGCACTGGCTGAGGCCTCCTCTAAAGATGTTTCTGCTGAAGCTCCTGTAGAGGCCCCTGTTGAGGCCGTTCCTGCTGATTCTGGCGCTGAAGGCGAGACAGACTTGAGAGATGAGCCCGTCGCAGCTTCTGGCGAAGCAGCTACGGAAACTGCACCTGAAGGTCTCAAGGAGGAAGTTCCAACGGTGGAGAGTTCATTTTCTGGCGCACAGGCCAAGGCCTCTGGAAGAGATGTTGCCGCCGTCGAATCTGGCAAAGATGAGCTTACCTCTAGTAATTCGCCCCCGAATGCTGCTGTGCCGCCTGAGAGTTCAAAAAGGCGAAAGAGGCGGTCTTCGGGCTGGGAACGTGAGCGTGGCTACTCGAAAGTTTCATCGGATAGCCATCGTTCACAACTTCAGCGCCGAAAGAGCGAACGCGGGCTGTTCAAGAATCGATGGTCTATGGCCATTGAGGAAGCCAAAAGACAGCGCGAAGCGAAGCTTAAGGCTGAAGAGCGACGCAAGAAGGAAGAAAGTATACGTGCTGAAAATGAGAGACATTCGAGAGAGCGAGCAGAGCGTGCTGAAATGGAAGCAGCGACGGCAGTTGTCAACCAAAGGAGTCGACGCGCGGAGCACTCGCCACGTCATGATCGACGAAGAAAGACAGACCCCCCGCCAAAACCAGCGTCGCATACCATCTTATCGCCTATGGGGTTGTTGAGGTATATGACAACTGGCGAGTCGGACACGAATGGCCCGCTTCTCAAGCTAAATGCCAACAAAGCTGCTGTTCCACGGACAGATCGGCTAAGACGGAGCTCGACGAGTTATCCTCACTCTCACCACCACCACCACCACCACCACCACCGTCATTCTCACGAGGGGAGATCGTCTACCCGCACTGATTCGATGAACGAAGAAAGTGAGAATTCCAGAAGAGAGCGGCGAAGGGCCAGGAGACGGGCCGAAGAGGAGGAGCAAATGAAGGTGAGGACCAGTTATGGCGATGATGCTGGGGAGGTGCGCCGTCACCGCCGTAGGCACAAACGCGTGGAACCACCACCTCCAGAGTCCAGGTTTAGGGAGGCCGTTTCGCTTTTGAAATCTGCAATTACGGCCCATTAGTTCTCTTCGTTTGTGTTTGATACATTGCTTTTTTCCCAATCGTTGTTTTGTTGTTCTTCAGCTTCATGCTCTGTCCTTTCTGACTCGGACGGAGTAGCATGGGCTGTCAGTATGGGACGGGCGGTATTCATTCAGGATACGAACCAACAGTGACGACGAACATGTATATGATGATGTCACGGCAGGGAAGGGCATTTCACGTTTGCAATATAGTGTTCCATTTTATTATATATATTTTGACTTTCTTTGTATAATCTGTCCTCAATATTTGGCTCTTCTTTTTTTTTCCATGGCAGTATAATTTTCCCTTTTATTTGGCCCTTTGATCGACAGAACAGATGACCCAGTCTACGAATCTCATCTATTTTCTCTATTATATGCTATGATATTTTCGTCGTTGGTTAATTCTGTTCAACCCTTTACTTCAGAATGTATGTGCCAGAGCTCGAGGAAGTCGAAACCGGTATCGATGCACTCAGCTGTCTAGGTAGCTGTCAAATATATACGGAGAACATGCGCCCATGTCTGTATAATTCCTTGAGACATATATGTATGTGTCTATCCGTCTGTCTGTAGCTGTCTACCCTACCCTAGGTGTATACTGTGCCTATTTGGTAAGTTCCGGTAGGTGCTTACTACCTACCTACCGTTTTAAAATATCTCCTATCTCCACTGACCAGTTCTGTACATTCAGCATCTGTCTGGCAATGACTTTTTTCTCTGAGAAAACAAATTCAAGCCCGCATCGATAGGTATCTACAGTCTACAAAGCTCAATTCCACTTACTAGATAGGGAGGTAAGTATCCTCCGTTCTGCTAATCTGTTTTATTTGATGAGTGGTGTATGAAAAAGGCACGTAGCTGGTGCAACGTGGCAGAGGTATGCATGTACATGTATACAGTGCATGTATGCACGTATGAAATGTATAATATGTACAGAACATGTGTATCGAATGTCCTTTTCTTCCTTCCTTGGAGACTGAACTGGATGGAACTGGTCTTGGGTTTCTGTCTCTATATTGCATTGCTTACACAGGAATCGCCATCCCATCGCCTCTAGGATCGCTTCCGGCGCTGTAGACAAGCCTACCCTCGTCGTAGTGGCATCGGATGATCTGCCCGCGGCCAAACATGCCCCTCTTCCAGCCCCTCAGCACCTCGACGTTGTGGCCCCGCTTCCGCAGCCCCTCGATGGCCTCCTCGCTGATTCCCTCCTCGACGTAGACGCGGCGGTCCAGCACCTTGCCGACCTCGGGCGTGCCGGCGCCGATGCAGATGCGGGGCGCGTCGAGCGCGGCCTGCGGGTGCATGTTGAAGGCGAGCATGTTGAGGAGGACCTGGACGTGGCCCTGGGGCTGCATGAAGCCGCCCATGACGCCGTACACCGAGTGCAGCGAGCCGTCGGCCGGGTTGGTCACCATGGCGGGGATGATGGTGTGGTAAGGCCGCTTGCGCGGCGCGAGCACGTTGGGGTGGCCCTCGCGCAGCGAGAAGTTGGCGCCGCGGTTCTGCAGCGTGAAGCCGCACCCCTCGGGGATGATGCAGGTGCCGAAGCCGCCGTAGTTACTGTTGATGAAGGATATGCCGTTGCCCTCCTTGTCCGTCACGGCGAAGTAGACCGTATCGCAGTGGTTGTGGGCGGGGCTGCCGTGGTCCAGGATGTCTGAGGCCTTGGTCGGGTCGAAGAGTTTCGCCCGCTCGGCCAGGTATTCCCGGGAGATGAGCTCCTGGGAGGGGACCTTTTCGACGTCCGGGTCCGTCACCCACCAGGTCGCGTCTGCGAAGGCGATGCGGAGGCTCTCGATGACGGCATGGAGGTACTCTGCCGAGTTGTGCTGCTCCTGGGTGAATTTGGGTATCTTGCCGGTGCGTTCGAGCTCCTCGAGGATCCCCAGCGCCATCAGAGCGACGATACCCTGACCGTTGGGAGGATGCTCCCACACCTCGACGCCCTGGTTGGGCTCACCGTCCGTACCGGGGCCCTGCTTCTCTGCAATGCCCTGGCCCGTAAATTTGAGTGAGATGGCGTCTACCTCCTGGCTGCCAGTCTCAGCGTGGTACTTGAGGTCATCCAGGGTCAGGAAACCTCCGAGGTCCTGGACCACCTTAACTATAGCCTGCGCGATGCGACCTTCGTAGAAACCCTTCTTGCCTTCAGCGGCAAGCGTCCTGAAAGTCCGCGCAAGCGTTGGGTTCTTCATGATCTCTCCCGCGCGAGGGGCTCTAACCCCGTCCTTCGCATTAGGATCAGCCTTGAGCATCTCCCTGAAGTTTGGAGATGCATTGCGGATCAGGTCTTCACTTTGTTCCCACTATATCACAGGTTAGCTACCTGGATTCAATCTTGAGGCATTGCGCTTTGTCAACTCACAAAGTGCGCCGACAGCTCAGAAACGGGGAAGCCCTCTTCACCCAGCTCAATGGCCGGCATCAGGATCTGCTCCAGGGAGAGCTTCCCGCTGCCAAACTTCTCCACGACATCCACCCACCCAGCTGCTGCACCTGGGGTCGTCACGGCGTGCACGCTGGTCATGGGGATGGTGCCCGGCTCGTCGGGTCCTAGCTTCATTTCCTTCCTGATCTTCTCCAGGGTCGCATTTGCGGCATAGCGACCCGAGCCATTGAGCGCGGTGATCTTCTTCGTCTTGGCATTGTAGAAGAGACAGAACATGTCTCCTCCAATACCAGTCGAAGATGGCTCCGTGATGTTCAACGCAGCGGCTGCAAAAGGTCAGACAATCCCCGTCCGTTTCACCCCGTGGAGCATAGCGGGGAACTCACCAACAGCCACTGCAGCATCCTATCGAGACACGTCAGTTAAAACGGACATGGCGCACATGGGACACTGCAACGAGACATACCGCCGCGTTTCCGCCCTCTCTCAGGATCCTCTGTCCCGCAGCCGCGGCCAGAGGTTGGGTACAGGCCACGATGCCATTGGTGCTGTGGACGACACTCCTTCGGCTGGCGAAAGGGACGAATTTGGGGTCCGGGTCGGGGTAGATAGCTCCTGCGCCGAGAGGCATCTTGCCAAGAGATCGGGGATGACTGATAGGGTCAGACCGCGCGGGGTAACCTGGAGCAGCGTCTATACGCAGGCGCAGAACGGACGAGGCAGGCTCTGTCTTTCGCGGAACATCCGCACATGGACACGCGGATGAGGGAGGGGGAGTAATATAAAGGGCGCGCAGGACGATAAGCCAGGCTGTGAGGGGGATATCCGTCCGAGAAGGGCCCTACCCCGCTGTGACGGCCGAGAGATCGCGACGCTCGGCATGTCGTCGCTCTGGTGTCGTCTGGTGGATCCATGGCGACACAGAGCCTCCGACGGCGTTAAGGACCTTCCGCTTCGGGACGCCATCAACCGACGCGACGGAGAACGATAGGGGAGAGGACGGAACAAGAAGGTGGACGAGGAGAGCAGAGGGAGATTTTTCGTGGCGAGGAGAGAGATGTATATACGTCCGAGGGCCTGCGATGGCGTCGGAGACGTGACCCCGCCCCGCCCCGAGCCTCAGCTCCTCCGACCTGCTGCGCTTCTGCTTCACTTTTGCCTCTCCAGCTGCTCCATGCTCCAGACCACCGTTCCTGCGTCGCATCTGATGCACCCGCTGCTGCTCCTTTGTCCTTCAGCCTCCTGGCTCCCGTGAGCCCTGCAGCCTCGTCCTCTGCGTGACTTGCATGGCAGGATGGTGGTGTTCGTCGACTATGATCGCGACGCCTACGACGATGCCCTGCAGCACCTCCCGGGGGAACAGGGAGCTGTGCTCCCCTCCCACCTCGTCCCGGACAAGTCCTCCCTGCTGTCGAAGCCGGTGACGCCTGCGCTCGACCCCGTCCCCGTTTCCGCCGCGGCTCCCTCGCAGGGCCAGGACGAGCCGCAGACCAGACATCTCGAGTGTGACTCGGCGGCAGCCCCGAACGATGAGCAGGAGAACCCCAACGTTAATTCCTTCTCCGCCGCCCTGAGCTGCTACCCGTATGCGCTATCCACTCGTACTTGTCGGGTTGCCTTCTCCGCGGGTGTCGTGCTGACAGAGGTGCAGGATCGTCAAAGAGATCGCCAGATCCGTCGACCTGAACACCCTTCACGCCCTCTCCATGACGTGCCGTCAGTTCCGGGCGAATCTGATGCCGTTTCGCCAGCAGTTGATCAAGCAGACCCTGCGGTGCGAGAACGAGTACATCGAGACGCTGTCCGACCTGCTGGGCGATAGAGCCGCGATACCGGACAGCGTGAAACACGTCCTACGGCTGATGAGCCAAAATACCGGGAGTCCTGGAAGGCTCACCAGCGGCAAGATCGGGAAATGTGCTCGGGACATGGTTGCAGAGTGCCGGAGATGCTCCAGGGTCGTGTGTAGGGTAGAGGGAAACCCGCAGTAGCCACTCCCATCATGTGCAGTTGCGTACTAAGACTTGTGGTTTAGAACTGTTCTATCAAGCCTCCGAGCAATGCGATGCTCAAGAACCGCCTCCGCCGTCTCTGCACTACCTGCCGTACGGCGCCGCTGGCCTGTCTTCTTTACCCGCCACATCAAGCTGTTGCTCAGTCCGATCCGCCCAGCTTCACTGCACCCGCGTTCGCGCGCACGCCGTGTACTTGCGAAGAGGCCGTCTGGCTTTGCCAGCCCTGTGGACAGTCGCTACGCAGCGATGACACGACCTACAGACGTGTGTGGACTTGGCGCACGCGCTACAGCACCTATCTTGGTGGCGGGCTCGGGACAGGCATCGGCGAGGGCTGCCAGGGGGTCAAGTGCGGTCGAGGAGAAGACTGCCTGGCTGCTCAAGAGATCGAGCTGGAGGTCGACAGCCAAGCTGAAGAATGGGCAACGAGTCCGTTCGATCACAGTCACGGCCACGGCCACGGCCATGGCCACTGGGCCTCCCACAACCATGGGCACGTCACCCCTGTCAAGCTCGATGGGCGTGATGGTCGGGATGACGAGGAGCCCGGATACTTCAGACAGGAGATTGTCGGAATCGGCGGCGTTGTGAAGCAGAAGTCGAAGAAGCGGGTCACCGTAGGCGCTTGCGTCGACGAGCACGAAGACGAACGGGAGACCGGCAAATACCTGAACAGGGAAGAGAGTGGTCAGCACCGGAGCTGGTGCGGCTGGTGCTGGAGAGTTGTCCCTGGCCAGAAAGACCTCCAGGGTCAGTAGACTCGTGACGGCTGCCAGTGAGTGCTTTCCAGTCTTATCACAAGTAGCTTCCAGGCTTAATGTCGGCAGGATTGTGCAGGCGGTTTACTTGAGATGCAGATAACAGAGAAACTGCAGAGGTTTGAAACCCATTGAAAGCAAGCACGAAGACCGTTTGCGAGACATGAAGACCGATCTTGCATACTGCGTGGCTTGCTGATATACCTATGTATTCCTTAGTTACAGAGACCGTCTAGCTGATCTTTGGGAGCCAGTTTTTATGGTTCCCATGCTCCACCTAGTAGTAGAACAGTCTCAGCTCCAGGCCATTTCGGGACATGATGTGATTCCTGCAGACAATCCAGCTGCCTATCAGAGTGTAGATACATGCAGGTACCAATGTTACCATCATATGTGAAGACGAGACTACATATAACACCGTAACGGCATTCTCCCAAGCACTAGATAGCAAGGCAAACTAGCGCCGCAACATCTCGACCGCCAAAGCGTACGCCTCCTTTTTCGCCTTACCCTGCACCGTCCCCTCCTCATAGACCCCCTTATCCCACGCATGATCGCACTTCTCCATCCGCCGGCAGACAACATACCGACCCGATCCCTCCCCCTCCGCTTCTTTGATCTTCGCCGCCAGCGCCTCCGCCTCGTTCGCCAGGTTATCCCAAGCCGCCGTCACGATGAGGACGTTGGCCGGGAACGCGCTCGCGGGCGCGAAGGACGGCGAGATGCGCGGGTCCCGCGCGTCGAAGCCCGGCGGGATGTAGGAGCGGTTGAAGAACCGCGCCAGGAAGGGAGGGAGGGGTCTCCCGGCGGGATCGGTGTCTGGGGGAAGTTTGGATGCCGGGTCGATGGAGATGTCTGTGGGTGGGTAGAAGGCGAGGACGGAGCGGAAGATTTGTTTTCCTCGTGGGAATGTCGACGGCGACGACGACGACGATGATGATGATGAGAATGATGATGATAAAACGAGAGCAATGTTCCCACCCGCGCTGAACCCGGACACGGCGATCCGCTCTTTATCAAACTCCTCCCCAGCCCGCCCCTTCTCCAGCACCCACCTCACCACGTCCTCGCCGTCGTGCAGCGCCGCGGGGAACGGGTGCTCGGGCGCCAGCCGGTACTGCACGTCCAGCACGGTGTAGCCCGCCTCGCGGCTCACCAGGCGGCAGAACTCGTCGTCGTGGCCGTGCACGGGGACGACGAAGCCGCTGCCATGGAAGTTGATCAGGACGGGCTGCGGTTTCACGGAAGGCTGGCCGTGGTAGACGTGGAGTTTGATCGTCCGCCCGGGGTCGCGGGATGGAATGTGCAGGACCCCGTCGGGGTGAGCGCGGGGCAAGCCTCGGAGGAGTCTGAGGGAGGTGCGGAGGAAGAGGGCGAAGAGTTTGAGGCGGAGGTATGTGAGGAGGTTGAAGAGTGACATGGTGAGAATGAGATGAGGATGCGATAATGGTTAATGATGATGATGATGATAAGATTAGGTTGTTGGGATTGGAGATGTGAGGGTATACATGGATTCACAAGTATATATATCAAGTGTATAAATCAGTGCCAGTATGTTTCACATAGGTATGTACTGATATAGTTGTCACTTATCAGCGAAAATACAGCTCGCCAGTGCCATTTCTGTCCTTGCATGATGGAGTGTCAAGAAAAGACTGCGGGAGCAGGGGTTGAAAGGAGTAAGACGAGAAGCAGGCAGGCAGCCTTGCTGATGTGACATGGCGGGGAGAACTGCTCATCTTGGCCAACACCGCGCCCTCGGCTAAAGTTTCCCAGGATGTTTTGAAACTAGGTACAGTACATGTACAGTACATCGTCGGAATCACGGAAAGATTTCAACATCAACATCTCCATATGCAGTGAAAGCTGATATACAACAACAGGACAATAATGACATCCATTAGAAAAAGCTTCAAACTACACACTCTTATTTTCTTTCCTGTTCTTCTTTTTTATTCCTTTTTGATTTTTATACTTGATTTGACATTTATCACTGCCACCAGGAGCCATGCTGCTCCAGCCTTTGACCTCTTCTCCCTGCGGCTGCTTGAGATGAAAAAAAAGGCATCCAATCGCATCATTCATGAGATGAGCAAGAAGTGGGGGACGTCTGTCTCCACACAGACGATGGAACGATCTTCATTCCTCGCGTCAATGATAATGATCTGATTGGCGTTTTATCCATACGTACTGGCAGTGGGTCTGTGTTTCGACACTTCAACATTGTCGAGGAAAACATGCTATGCTCCGCCACAGGGCTAATTATCTGCACTCCACAATCCCCCTTCTTGACTAACGGAAGCGTCCGCGGATCGGCGTAGGCTAAGAAGCTTGATTCTGTCACGATGTCTCCACACTGTTGCCTGCTAAAACGGATCTTCCTTGCAAACGTTGCGCGTTTGCTGCGTAACCAAGTCGGAGGATGATGGCGGTTTGCAAGGGCAACATCGGCCATCGACCGAGGTCGATGGAGGATCAGGAGAATCGTCTTCGTCAGCAGGCCCGCTTTCAGGGATCAGTCCGGACGACGTCGCTCATGGACATTTGGCGAGGGATGCTATATAAGTTGCCTTTTTCGTTTCTCGCGACATGCCACGCTCGAAATCATTCTTTTCAACACCGCAGACCTGAAAAAGAAAAAACCGATCCATCATGCGTGTGACATCGGCTCCCATCTTCATCCTGGCTCTGGCTGCTCTCGCCAGCGCATCAGGCGCATCCGCCAGCTGCAACGAAGCCAGTCTGAACACGACGACGGGCACCTACGTGGTGCAGACCGGCGACACCATCTTTACGATCGCGAAGGCGTTCAACCGCGGCGTCTGCGACATCGCGCGGGCCAACCGGATGGCCGATGCGGAACTCATCACCGTGGGCGAAGAACTGCTGATCCCCGGCCAGGTCTGCGAGCCCGACAACGACAGCTGCCTCCTCACGGCGCAGAACGCGACGCGCGACTGCATCTTCGGCGGACCGCACACCTACCAGACCGCCCCGGGCGACACGATCGAGACCATCGCCCTGAAGAAGCTCAACATCACCGTCGAGTCGCTGCTCAGCCTGGCCACCGTCCACGGGCGCGATGTGAACGCGAGCGCCGTCCTCCCGTCCGGCACCACGCTCAAGATCCCCCAGTGCAGCCCCAGCCGGTGCGTCGTCGAGCCGTACGAGTTCGTGTACGGCACCTACGCGGACCTGGCCAGGCGCTTCCACACCACCGTCGGCCAGCTGTTCGCCTTCAATCCGACCTACAACAAGAGCACGGCCGATCCGGGCACCGGTCCCATCATCACGGTGCCCGTCAACTGCACGGCGCTGGCGGAGAATGTCACGGCGATTTCCTAGACAGGTGGTCACACTCCTTTGCAACATGTTGTGTAATTGTACTGGATAACTATACATGTGCTTATAATTATCAATTCGAGCAGATCGCAGTTGACCAAGTAAGAATACCGATATGTAAAGTCAGTCACTCGTCCCACATCCTCTCTCCTCAAGAGTTAGCAAAGACTATTACTATTGACTAATGGTAATCAACGCTGTCGTTTGATATCAGAGAGGTGGGCAACATGTTAGCTTGGATGTAATATGTGCTTTTCATTCATTGGATTGGGCCAAGAGAATTATTACCCTTATCTTACAACATCACAGAAAAAGGAATTATCGACAGAATCCGGGATATCAGCACTTAGATCCTCCTATGTGACGCTCACCAAAGAATAGGGGAAAAAAAATCGGACAATCGATATCACAGTAGTAAGGAAAATGTACTGTACTATTATTATTGATTTGTAGATACGCGCTTCCTAGATTGTGGTGAGATTTTTGACTCATCTCTTTAGCGCAACTGTTATCATCCAGCTGTGCGTCTAGGGAGCCGTCTTGCATGAAGAAGCATTCATCATTTTATTAGCTCTGTGTCTTTTCTCGTAGCGAATGTTCTTCTTCTTTCATCTGCCCCCGTAACCCTTCAAGGGGTCGCTGATAATCAATGGTGGCCAGATACCCATCGCATCCCAAACCCCCTCTGTCGTTCTATCTCTCCATCGCTGCTAGAATAGTTTAAGCACGAAACTTTGAAGCCCCAGGTTCTGTTGCTGGGTAGCATTGTGAATGAAGTACAATAATATAAAGGGGCATGGTACACGATATAGGGGAACCATTCCAGTGGCACTCTACTTACTAGCGACCATCGAACGATCGGTATTATAGTCAGAGTGCATGACCGACTGATGGAACAGAATTACATACGATTGATGACTTTATATACCAGCATCTGATGCGTGCCTGAAGAAGACAACCTTCGAGAAGAGACTTCCATTTCCCCTCTACCTACTAGTACTTTTTTGCATGTGTACAGCCTCAGTCGTCTGGCGTTAACACTAGGTACGCGACTTTGAAGGTAGATGGATAGAGAGAGAGAAAATGCAGCCCAATTTGATATTGATCGACCGTCGTGGGCTGCAGAGTGGAACACTCCCGGTCGAAATAGAGAAGCCATAGATTGTTGGATTGGTTGCTGAGTGGAATTACAACAGTTTTGGGGTTTGGAATAGTCATCTTGGAGAGACTGGAGGTATGCTGACTGGGAGAAAAAGGTGTGTACGAAGGGAAAAAAAAATGAAAATGGTGTGGAAAAGGAGAGAAACAAAGAAGAGGACTTCATATTTATCATAGACTTGGGCATGGTGTTATACCATAGATTTGATCCGAGATATATGTATGTACAGTATATCAACTTAACCTCCTATCCATCTTTCTTCTCTGTCCCGGTATTGTCAATTCGAGTATGGTAGATAGAGCCAATCTGCTGCTGCGCAGTGGTTCCAATTTATTTTCAGAAAACATCCCCTACTTCCAAAGTGAGTAACAGTATGAATAGAAAGAACGTTTATATACATGATGATGATAGATCTTTCTCCAACCAAAGCCTGTTATGTACCCAAACTGCTAAAACAGATGTACGCCACCCTTCCCACCCTCCTCATGAAGACGGTATGTATGTACAGTATATGTATGTGCCAAAAAAAGCATTAATGCCGCGATCGAGAGCGATATTTCGACCCCGTCGCCCCCGCCCGAGTGTTCCCCTTCGCCTTGGCGTTCTTCGGCCGACCATGGCGATGCGAGGCGGACCCGGCGTTATCGCCCTTGTGTACGTTGGGCGTTGGAGACCGGCGCGGCCGACTCCCCCGTTTCTTGACGCCTTTGTTCTCGCTGGTATTGGGGATGTGGACGTCGCCCCGGGTCTTGCCCGGGTCCTCCTCCTTCAGGACACGCGCGTCTTCGCGGGGTTGGTTGTAGTCGCCCGGGTAGAATCTGGCGGTGTAGGTGTCGGTGTTCATTGTTGTTTTGTTTTGTCGTGCCCGCTTGTAGGAGTCGGGTTGGATTCGATGTAGATATGTCTGGGTATGAATACTAGGGGTGTGTGTATGTAGATATTAGATTAGCTTCCGCTTTTTTTGACCTTATGATAAGATAAAGAATAGGATTCGGGATTTTAGCTTGCCACTTTTGCTTTGAGAAAACCTCAGTAACAAAAGACAGTAGTAGCATCTTCTGATGGCGAGTTCCATGGGAATACAGTCATTATGATGACTTTGGTTGATGGCAAACCGGGATGCGTTCATCGTGAACACATCATGATGCAACGCCACTCTTTTCTTTAAAAAAAAAGGATATCCATAAATAACGATAAAGTTAATAGACCTTTTAAAAATAAAAGGAAGAAAATGAGGGCGAAAAAAAAGCATGAACCCTTTAGTATCAAGTCAGTACGCTATAATATAACTGGTATATAACTCTCCCAGTCTATCCGCATGGCTAGATAAATTTAATCTTCTCGCATCTCCTGTGGTAGACGTGTAGCATGCATCCACCGGATGGCAATAATCTCTGACTCTATAGTAGAGATAGCAGGCGTTCAAGCGGGATATGCATCAGGACGAGATGTAAATACTCCATCGATCACCCATCATAGCGTGGATGCATGTACGTCTACACAGGGAGAGCAAATTCGGACGCCGTGGGGATATGATCCTGAGCTTGAGGGCCGTAAGCAGGAGCCACTGCACGGCTCCTACAGCGAGTACTCCATACTGTGACGAATATCTGGTGATAGAATAGAGGCTTCAGGGCAAAATTACTATCCAGGTACTCTAGGTCCTCTGTATGGCTACGAGGGGAAGAGATCCCACCTACCTCTTAGCAAGGTACCTGTAGAGATACCTTAGGCACCTGGAGAGATCTGAGCCCAGCACTCCTCAGGGTTCGCGAGTACTTCCTAACGCTGGAAGCAGGAGAACGACAAATCCTCTCTGTTCCTGACCGCAAATTCTCCGTTCTGCATCCGACTGTAGGACAAAGTTGACCTTGATCCATAAATAGAGTCGATGGTAGGGTCATCTGATGATGACCTCGGTCATACTTCAAACTGGATCAACAGGACCGCATCAATGTTCCTACCTAGTACTAGATCCAGGAACCTGCCTGCTTGTTCCTGAGCCGCCCTTTGCGACAGCAAAAGAAGAATTCTGATACGGTCATAGAGGTGGATTGCCATATTGAGACGGTTATTTAGAACCCCTCAGTACAGAGAGATTAGATTAGATACGTACAGTACCGTACGGGTTAAGATAGAGCCAATTCCACCCAGTTTCCGCTGTTTCGGGAGATTTCGAAGGCGTTCAATCCTTTCATAAGTAGGTTCATGGACTATACCTAAGATATGACCAAAATACCTGCCTACTTTTCGCTACAAGCCTGGAGTATCTGCGGAATATATGTACTGTACAATACCTACATTAGGGAGGTAGCTAACACTTGTACTTTAATCCATTTTACCCCAATGGCCCGCTGCAGGCAATGATTGTTAGGTCCTGTCATATCGTGAATTCACCGCTTCATTCTATTATTATCATTATAAACTCCTCTCCAGAAAAAGCTGGACCGGACCATGAGCCCATATCGTTTCTATCTAAGCACTGCAGCTGTGTAGTCTGTTTGATGGGTACTATCCATATAGTAGTATTTCCCCTCACATCGTCCCGTCCGCACTAACTTGGATCATGATACCTTGGGAACCTACCGGATCTAGCCGTGGTGGAGTGCATAGAGGCGGAGTTGGAGTAGCGTGGGAATTGGGATATAATAAAATTAGAATACCTCCGTGGAGAGTTCATCAAGCTAAACCAGGCAATCATGCAGGCATTTAGGCGATTGCATGCAACTGCCAGTTACGGTATTAGTTAGCTAGAAGAAAACGCTTCGATGCTCAAGTCACGGTCTGGGGAAACTTTGTTTGTCTTCGTGCAGATCATTTACTTTTTTGACCCCTCAGGACAAAAAACTAAACTGTAACCCGGGACTACTTGGCCTTAGACAGGGACAGTACTACAGTTACAATAGTTGGCGTCCGTCTTGGTCTGGGCTGGTTCTGTAATCAGCAAGCCAGGGAATTGTCTGTTCTACCCCGTACTCTGTAATTCCATGTTCCTCGTTTTTCCTGGCTGTGCGAACGGATTGATCATCACTGATCGGATGGAAAAGCTCGAAGGCTGAGGTTTGTGCGTGTTCTTTGCCAAGAGGGATAGAACTTAGAGCTTGCCGGATCCTGCCTCCTGTTTCTGAGGAATTGCCTATTTAGGAAGTAAGCACACAGTACATGGAGTCATTTATTTTGTGGGAGGAGGCTTTCCGGCTTGACAATATGGAGGACCGAGTGAGCAACGTCTCATCATACCAATTGATGATACTACTGCACTGGACCGTGCGCTGAATTCAATTGATCCTGGACATGGATGTCTATATTATTATCCGTACGGCACAGGACAGTCCGGACAGCCAGTCAGTCAACTTCACGGCGTGCCTTGTCCCCGAAGGGGGAAGCCGGTACAAACTAGCCTGGGGAGCTCGCTGCCAAGGTAGACGGCAACGGGTAACGGCATTTCCCTCCTCTTTCCCCTCTTCCGCCTGCTTATACGAGTCCATGGGTCGATCCAGTTTAGCCCTCTGGAGACCAGCGTGCCATTTCCCTCCCGGGAGTCGACTCGTGGAGGAAAAAGTTTCCCCGTTCCTGGAACGCCGCAAGTCCTCCTAATCGAAGCTGTTTCCATGCATGAGTCACGACTCTAACGCTTGCAGCTCCAGAATGCATTTTTTAGGTTTCAGAGATGGGCTTCATGCCCCGCAGACTAATCCTCCTATCAAAGGTGCGCGAAGCATTTACCGTCTTGGGATAAATTCGGAAGACCCGCAGTGAGAACCCTGAGAAGACGGTGGGCCCAAGGCCCCAAGGTCCTATCTCCACAGGTGGCCCGTCAAAACTGTCCTCCTGGAACCGTCTCTGCAAGACGTCTCATCTCGAGAGATGAGGACCTATCGCTGGATCACGAGTAGTCTTCACAAAAAAAAGAAAGAAAGAAAGTCGGGTGGCCATATGATCGACATGAGGGACAGTATGAAAGAAGTTGAATCTCTCATTATAGGGAGATTATCATCGCTATCGTGGTAAGGTTTATCGAACATCAAGTCTTCGCAGATCAAAATTTAGTCTATCGGCTACGACCCGATGAACCCACGCAAGTTCACCCTCAGCCTGCCAAGATTTACGTTCCTTTCTGCGCAGGATCGGCTCCGTGCCACCAACGATACGAATAACTGTGATATTTATTGCTAGAATGGGTCATCTGCGGCAAAAAAAAAGAAAAAAAGGAGATAGCAAATTGCTGAAAATCTCTGGAGATTGTCTAGACGACGACCAAATGCGCCTTTGATATTGCCTCGAGGCGCCTAGTCTAGAACGCTTTGCAAATGGGCCGGAGATATTGCAACTTACTGCGTACTCCATATGGGACTGTTGAAACTTGCCTTCATCTCAACTTCAGCCTAACCAAGGGAGACACGCCTTGGTGAACCTTGAACTACGTTCAGATCGAAAGGGTAACCGAACGAAACATGATATGACCAAGGCTGCAGAATGGCAACGTTGAAGGTCTGCGCGAACCTTGGACTTCCCTGTTTCAAGAGGTTACATACTCATTATAATTAAAATCCCGCAAGTCATGCTACCAGCTGTCACCCACGTGTTCTTTTTAGTCCCTCCGGAGCAGATGGACGTATTCCGACTTGGTGGATGGAGACGATATCCCGTGCAGGGAACACAATCCTAGCGAAGATCTCACGCACGGAGTACGCGGAGTTTACAGTACAGCGTCGTAGAGACCAGCAGATCACCTATGGAAATGGAAAGGTCTGAAGAAAAGACAGGTTAGTGGAGACTCAGCCCTGGCTGGGCGGAAGATCAAGCCCTTCAGACAGCTGATAACGTTCAGATTCTGTGCACTATCTGGGATGCTATGATTCGTTCCCGCTAGCAATTGCAGAGGACGGATCCAAGCAGAGAGGACTAGCTATTGGGGATAAGCACTGTACAGAAAGCCTACACAGTATGAAACAGCTTCCCAACTTGGTGTAGTTGACAATCAACGTTTCGTCTGAGCTCAAACGTATAGCCATCAGCCAGGGCCCCAGGATGGAAAGGCTTCGGATTGTACAGAAAATTGTACGGAGACACGGTGGTCGCTGACATGCGAACTCTTCCGTGGTTCCCCGCTTCGAACTCAGCGCCCTGAGAGCCTATGATGATAGGTATTCAGCCCTGAGCGTTGCCCGGTGGGAGGTAAAGACCCAGTTCAACTCGACATTGGCAGAGAGCGTCGCTGGAGCTGGCATGTCTCAGTCGTCTAAGTCCTCAGGTGCGGCTGAGGAGCGCTTAGGAGAGCTTGATTGGGCCCGCCGCTACCGCAAGCCACCGCCCAAGCCATGCGGGAAGGGCGTTAACGACGTGCCGCTGCGCATCGCAGACACGTTGGCGAGCTGCCCGATGGCGGGATTCCAGACCAGCAGTTTTCCAAATATGGCGCATGAATTGGTGAAACCAAAAATGCCTTCACCGCTCAGGCGGTGCCTTTGTTCTCTGCTCCGCCTCGTGGCACCCTGGTCGCTCTCTGTATGTTGCAGCAGTTGTTCCCCGACTACGGAGAAGGCATGTCTCAAGCTGTCCACTCGGTCCCTGAACGAACTGCCGAGCATCCTCAACACTGGTATCATCGCCAGATAGGGTATTCTCGCTTTATGTCATCATTGTTACAAACAATAATGCAAGACCGCACGGCGTTGCCAACGCACGGAATGCGCTCTGGCTGACAATTGCCGGCAGATATCACCGCACTTCCAGTTTGAGCAGCTATTTAACTGACCGTTCCCGGTGATCTCGGTGCTTAACTTGTTTGGGCTATCTACACTCGCAGTTCACGTGGCTAGCATGCTCTATTATGCCAGAACACCAATTTCAGAAGGTGATGCCAGCCTGCTGAACTACAGTACTACTGTCCTTTGATGTTGCCTGAAGGATTTGTTGTTACTGCTGCGTAAGGTCGCGGCTGTGTTGACGGACCGCCAAGTTCTTGCAATTATTGACCCGTTGAATTCACCTTATCAGTCACTGCTCACCTAAGACCGCTGCAGTTCTTACCTGGGAGGTACCTACAAGCTGTTGAAAGTATATGCAGCATGTCCAGTCATTATTTCCACGTTCCTCAACTGCAAGTCAGACCCGAGGTCCGTTGGTATACTCCGCACATCAAAATTGGCGAAGCTCCAGAGAGGTCTTAGTTCGTTGGCAACTTGGCGAGTTTCAGAATAATTTTCTCGCCCAGGGCCCCAAGCTCCCGTCACAATTCGCAGGAGAGCCACACTTCCCAGGACTACGGAAGAGTTGCTGTTCGTTAACTGGACACAGTAGTGTCAGATCGAGCACGGGACGTCGGGACCAGACAACCTTCTCCTTGGGCACGGATGCAATTTGTCTACCGACATCCGACGAGTCCAGCGGACATCGGACGCTATCCGAGGTATACCGAAGGTTATCTTACTTTTCCCCAGGGCTAAGACCTGACGGGTGCTCCATCCACTCCCGCGCGCCTACGCGATTGGTCGACAGCGGGATCCCTCCACCCTGAGATATTGATCAATTACCCAGTCGGGGCGTCGGCAGCGCATCGGCGGCGCTCGCCGCGCTCCCCTGGCTGGTATGTACCGAACGGGCAACTGCAGGGCTTGGCATCCAGGGCAGTTACTGTTTTCGAGAGAGTCGAGACGATTCCGATAGGCAGCTTGTTCGACGGAGCCGCACGACATGAATCGCGACAGGCGCCGGCCGAGGGTCGTGACATCATCTACTATGTGTGCGAGACGTCGCGAAGAGGGAGCGTCTGTGCCGTTCGCGAAAGGCAAAGGCTCCCTCGCACATGGCCTTCCCAGTCCCACGCTGCTGGTTCAGGGGAAAGGAAAACCAGCGCAACCGTAGCGCAGGAATCGTTTCGCCCTACAGCCGCGACGTGCAATGCGGACCGCTGTGCTAGAGGAGTCTGGATGATGATGATAATAATAAGCACCTAATTGCGGCGGCGACTGGCCACCGCAGTCTGCGACGATGATCTCCCGTTGATTGGTTGACAATGCCCCTTGCCAGCGGTCACAAGATGAATCTACGTTCCGTCTGCATAAGTCAGATCGTAACTGATAACTGCGGCCATGCATGTTCTGCTGACTCTCTGGGTTTAAAGCTTCCAGCTGGTCTGTGGACCAGGATGGTAAGGGTCGCTCGAACAAGATGAACCGCCAATATTTCGCGCTGACCTTGTCCTCCGCCTGATACAATGATCTTGTCACCCAGCGACCAGACAATATATACCTCATCCAGCATAGCGCCCAGGCTCACCGCGCCAAAGGATTTGAATCCTTGTCGGGCCCTCCGAAACACGTGATAAGATCGCTGCCCCGGTGCACGCTCTCCTCCCCGCGGACCCGCGGAACGGCGGCTCGATCGGCGCGGGCCCGCGCTGTCCACCGAACGGCCGTTCTATAAAACTATACCCCGAATTCTTCCAGCAATGACTGGACTTTGCGGAAGAGGGTAAAAAAAGGTTATCCTGACACGGGACGGCACCCTACGCGGGACCTAGACCAGTCGCATCCCGATCATTTGCCCGCGCCATGGGGTCAAGCCTTGCCAAGCTCCCAAGTGCGCTCTATCTTCGCTGCGTCCGTGTTCCCCCCTCGGGCGAAGAGGGAGGCAGATTCCTGCGCCATCCCGCAGATGGCCTTATGAAACAAGTCCAACTCATCTGCTCCGTACTGTACGGAGAATACTTCGGAGTGACCCTCCTGCGCTCAGGGGCACGGCGCTCGTAGCCGTCAAGGCGCAGAGTAACTTTACGGAGTAATTAGCACCAGGACCCGCAGGGCTGGGTATTGTTCGCTGCTGCGACTACGGAGTGTACCTGTGGCGGGGTTGTCAACGACTCCATGGACTCGTCGAGACGGTGGGCCAAGCACCTGACGGGCGGGCCCAGTCGCTCAGGTAGCGATGAAGAAATATTTTTCACTTTTGTCCGCGGAAACCGAGGGATATACCGCAGTTAATCGGTCATTATCTGCGGTAATTGCTCGAGCCCCTTGAAAATGAGACTTGGGGCTACAGGCAGATGGAGGTCCTCGTTATTACCACGTACGTAGTATACGGATGTACTGTACGGGCTGCTGCTAGTGACAGTTTTAAGAGCAGATTGGGCAGACGTATATCCTGTCAATTAGTTGCGACGGCCTTTGCTAACACGTCAGGAAGTCCCAAGGCGAACCATCCCAACCTGGACCTGTCACCCGAACCCCCGGGAATGCACGATAATATAAGCACGTTGGAGCGTCTGACGGCGCGGTCATGCAGGCTCTGACGAGCGGACCAACGACGGGCGCGCGAAAACTGCAGCTGTGCCTGATTTAGCTACACGACAACGTCCAGAGGGTCGCTAGATCTGCCCGGCCGGGATCCGGCGCAACCCTATCTCTTGAACAGATGCTCGGCGAGGCTCTCTCCAAGCACGCCTCCCGCCGCAGCGGCTTAGCCGGGCAGCTCCCTGTCCCACCGGCGCCCTGCAGGCCACAGCCCTCTCCGCTTCCCCTGACACCGGACCTGGAAGTTCGACTCTAGGGTCCCGCGCCGCTGCAACGAGATTCGCGGTGTAAAGCTATTTCCGGATATCCTCTGGTCTGGCTCGTGCAGGGTGACACTCCGCCGCCGACTCTAGAATCCACCCGGCCACTTGAATCGCGGAGCCGGGCCAACATGTCGGCAGCAAACCAACATCGACCAGCGCTCTGGGACGCTCTCCCACGCCCATATCCCTCGCACTAGGCTGACGATCTGCCCTGCCTCTTCCAGTGTGTTCATTTCGCTCCGGCCCATGCTGCGGGAGAGAGCCCGCGGATTCGCCCGCCATGCTCCAGGGTCCCTCCACTCCCTAGATCACATTATTTTCCAGTGTACATGTTCGGTACAGGCACGGAGTTCTGCTGGGGAGCTTTCTGCACGGCTCAGCCGCATCGGTCAATTCTTGATTCATTTTAGAATGCCAGTCCAGCCCCGCCATCCACCCTCAAAGGAGCAGTACATCCATATAGCGTCTTGTCGCTCCTGTACTTGTCAGAAGCCCCCCTTGGCTCCTCTCCCAACGTCGGGTAAACTTAGTGCCTTGCCAGGCCTGTATTTTCCTCTGCATACGGATCGTCACAAAAAGATTATTAGCCCGCAGCCACTTCCGTACCTTTTTGTCGCTCGTGTTTCAACCGGGCCCGGGATTCGACCTATAGTCATAGTCCGATACTCTTCACCCCCTCAGATTTGTATATCTGTCATCACCAGACCCTAGAGCTCACCCGTGCACATGCTTCGTGGCGTTTCAGATACTTAGCTTCTTTTTTCTTCACATCAGATATCCCGTGCCTCCACCGGCGAGGCGCTTTGTGCAGAGCTCCCCAGGACATATATCACGGCACTCGTTTACGGCATGGCCAAGGAGGCGACTCAATTAAGGCAGTCGACTGAAGATACCCCGTCGACACAATCACGAAACCCACCTCCATCCTTCAAGCATACTCGACGGTCTTCTTCCAGTACGAACATTGCGTCCCGGCCCCCTCAAAGGCAGCCACAAGCGTCCGATCCGTCGACCACCTCATCAGCTCAGGTTGGTGCGTCTGCTGCATCTGGCAGTGATCCGAGCGTAAACATGCGCCGAACAAGCTCGGTGTCGGATATCCCCCTTCCCATAACCTATACACCTACCACTCACCGGATCAGTAAAGCAAAGAAGGGGAAAAGGGTTCATGCTTGTGAATTCCCGGGCTGTAACAAGGTCTGTTCTGTTATAGCCTTTTCTCGTGAAATCAAAACGTCATTGACCAAAAAGTTTAGGTCTTTACCAGGGCGGAGCATAGAAGGTATGTCTCCGGCCTCACACCTCGAGTTCCGAATCATCTCTTTAACCGAAGGTTATCATAGGCGTCATGAGTTGAATCACAACCCGGAGGCTTCGTTCCGCTGCACCTATGAGGGATGTCGGAGGGCATTCCATCGTCCTGACCTACTTGCACGCCATATGGAGAGACAGTAGGTGCAATCACTTGCTATATTTTCCGGTCTTCCATTAACGACGTATTTACGTAGTGACCTTGATGAACAGACGGACGACAATTCCGCTCGACGATTGAGACATCAGGGTCAAACTTCGGTGGCCTCGGATCCTCCCAACGTGATAAGTCCCGTGCTGGTCGATACGAACACTGGATCGTTCCCAGCGACAAGACAGCAGTCCACTTCGATGTCAATCAACTCCATAGTGGCCCCTGGAATCCATCCGGATCTTGCCGGCGACTATTCTTTAACGTGGAGCGGAACAGAGATACCGTTGCAGCCCAGGGCTCATATGTTTCCGGGTTACATTCGAGATTCTACCGATGATAGTCCCTTCTACTCTTCCCCAGAGACCTGCGCATCACCATCTTCAGACGGTCCGTCCTTCCAAGCCCCCGCTCAGCCAAGACAATCCGTTTCACGCGCACAAACCTCGATGATAGAGCAGTATCCCAAGAACATCTACAGCACAGACTTGACCGCTTCGCCTGTTCAGATACACTCTCCCATACGAGACTGGGATCCTCTCGAGGGCAACGTGCCCGCTCCAAACGTGATTCCCATATCTCTGGATGGAGACGTCATTCAGCCTGTAGGTGAACCCTCCAACGGGCGTAAGCCCTTGGGGATTGGGACTAACGGCCCGCAAGACTCTCCAGTGCCAATACCCCTCTCCAACCTGGATTGGGATGAGTGGTTTGCCTTGCGACGAGAACTTGGTTCCGCCCCCGGAGTCATTTCAGGGAACGATGGGATGGAAATCATGGACACTGTGAAGTTGCAGGATTGTTTCGAGTGCTATTGGCAGTACTTTCACCCTTTGTTCCCGTTGTGCACCGTTCGACTTCTTTGCGACCAAGCCCAGCCCCTTGATGGCTGGCGCTATGGTTGCGATCGGCTCCCAGTACGACACCAGGCCGAATGCGAAGGAATACTCGCTTGCTCTGCCGGAAGCGTGCCAGAAGTTGCTCTCCAAGGTCCGTCTTGCTGTTGTGACCAGTTTCTGACGATTTGCGTGGGGAGCTGACACCGGGAGCGTGCAGAGAATTCAAATAACCAGTTGTTCTCGGGTCACCGATATCCAGACAGTCTTCCTGCTTGAGCTCTTGTCGAAGTTTGGATCTCGCAGGGCCGACGTTCAGGTCTCCCACCGGTTCCGGAGCTTATACGGCAGCGTATGTCGACCGCCCTTCGGAATTGTCCGACTGCGAACTGGCTGACATTTCTTTTTTTTTCTCTCTCTCTCAGTTCATGCATGACCATCACTGGGTTTCGCAGAATCCCCTTGCTGTTTTTAATACCTTACCACCGAATCCAAGTCACGATGCGCTGCAGAAAGCACACAGGTTCTGGGTCGAGCATGAGACGAGGCGACGTGTATTGCAGGCTGCGTTCATTCTTGACACTTAACAGTCTGCCTTGTTCGGCCAACCACCGGTTCTGTTGCAGCAGGTTTTCGGAGACGCGAGGTGTCGGAGCGATCCCAGCAGACGATAGATCTACCGTTTCCTTGCGACTCGGAACTGTGGGAGGCCTGGCGGCTGGAAGACTGGCTCAGACTTGCCAGGGACTTCAAGCCATCCTCCATGTCCTCCGTTGCTGCGACTTTGGGTACACCTGACGGACTTGACACGGAATGTCTTGACAGCTTCCAAATGACCCTTGTCCTCGCGTATAGCCTTTCCTCGGGCGGTTTGCGCAGGTCCTTGAGGGCATGCCAGAGGTCAGAGACGGCCAGTCGGTACCTCGATCGTCGATTTCGTTCTCGCCACATTCACGAACGCTGCTCACCCATCATGCTCTCTTGGCCACTCGACACGCGCCGTTACAGGCTCTGCTGACCGTCAGTGGAGAGTCGTGGCTTTTCAACGGAAAACTGCCTCAAGAGGAAGAATTCCGGAAGACAAAGTGAGCATTGCGAGAGTGGGCATCCGATACGGAAAATGCCAGGAAGGCCGTCTGGCATGTGGTACGGGTGTTGGAGTACGCGGTTTCCGAGGATCCATATCCAGCAGCGCAATTTAAAAGTCATTCCCAGGCAGGAATGCTGTCCCATGTGGGAAGTGAACCTGTCCTTGGCGGTGAGGGTATGGGTTACTGGTTTATAGGTAATACATTGAGACCAGAGGCAATTCCTCCTGTCAGCTTGGATGGCGTTTTCCCAGGGACGCAGGGAACGGGAGCAACAACAGCAGCAACGCGTCATACATCTCGCCAAGTCCTCTGACAATGCTCCATGCAAACTGAGCTCTTTACACTTCCGCCCTGATTCGCTGGGCCTACGGGTTCGATCCTTATGCTTCTGAAGTGTCCGTCTCTTGTTCATCCACGGAATTCTCACAACCACAACAACAAAATTGTCTTAACTACAACGTCCGACTCGGCGCGTTCGTACGTCTCCGTGATGATCTTATTGGCTCCAACGTGGGAGCAGCTCTCGCACGTGACAATCCCGCCATCTGTCCGGTGCAATACACGACCGCTGCTGGAGCTCGTCCGGACGAGACTGCAGGAAGGTCGGATGGGTGGTCTGCTGAACGAAGGGGAAAGGGTTCTGGCGCGTCTTGCAGAGAGAAGAAGGGGGATGTGGGATTTTTAGCTAGTCAGCCAGCCAGCTGGCTTTTGCCGCGCTCTCGCTGTGGCGCTGCTGTTTATTTATCTGTCTGTCTGTCTCCGTCTATTCTGTTCATGTTGTATTGTATGAAGTGGGTGGAGTCTCCTTACTTTTCTTTCATCTGTTTCTGACTCTTGACTCTTGACTGATTGAGCATATATATATATCCCCGGCGTTATGTGATTCTTTTTTCACAGCATGCAAGCGATTGGGCGGTTTATTGTTGTCATTGTTATGTCTGATTTGTTTCTCTCTCTCTCTCTTTTTTTTTTCTTTCTTTTTTTTGTGAATAATGTCTTGATTCCTCGACTCGATTGTTTTTACATGCATGTATGTTTATACCCCATACCCATCATACCCATGCCCATATCCATACGCCTTTGGCACTGCACTGCACTGAACTGTGCAGTTGGTTTGGACTTAGTACCATGTAATATAACTAGCAGGAGTGATATGTATCTATGGATGGATATTATTGTTTCTGGGACTCTGTATGTATGTACTGCACATTACTGTGCATATATCATATAAAATAAGAATACAAGAATACTGCTGCGAAGCATGAAGCAACCTTCAAGCAGACTATATGATCTATTCGCTCATTATTGCTCTCTTCTCTCTCCTCTGCTCTCTACGGCTCTAGAGAATGCATGTACAGTACATATGTGTACAGAACTCTTGTTGTTTGCTAGACCACTAACTAGCTACTACCTAACTGTATAACTCAGGAGAGTTCCCAATGAATTGGATTGAATTCTTCAATCAAGACTTATTTACTGTTACCCACAGTAAGTACTGTACTGTGCATTTCCTCATCTTCCCGTTCAGTTTCAGAGGATAGACCGGATAAATCCATTTCGACTGTTGGATTTGTTATCGTATCATATTGGATAATAATAATATCACTATCACTTATCACTGCCCGGAGTGCCTACCTACTATTCTCCGTATATACTCCGCAGATGGATAGATAGGGTTGTGTATTTCCAATTCTAACTTCTGGTGGCCCCATGGAGGTTTTTGGCCCGTTGGGCTCGGGCGTCGGACCGGCCCGCGATCGCAAAACCAAAATCCGACGGATGTGGATGAGTCGGGAGAGTGACGAGGGTTCCGCTGGCAGGGGGCTGGTTCGGGAATGATGGAATCGGACCGGACTTGAAGTTTCGATTCCAATAACGGATCAATTAATTATTGCTTTGGTTTGCAACCAGGAGTTTACCTTGTGATCTCACTGTAGTAGTGTCAAAACGATTGGTATCATCGTACAGTACATACTGCTACTTCTACGAGGCTACGACTGAAGATCATCGTGAATCAAAACAGTGATAGAGAAAGAATTGGTTGATTAATCAATCATCTGTACGATGTGAGATGATGTGATATTATCAGACGACCAAATACCATTCAGTATATGATTGCAACTACTAGTGGCCTTGGCCTCTTTCTTAGTCAAGCGGTATTTTTGGTCAACAGATATAAAAGGAGCCTGGGGCCTAATAAAATTGTGAGAAAAAAGAGGGGCAACCAAGACCTACATATAGCACTGTACTTACTTTGTAGTGTTGAGTTGAGATACGGGGCTGCATGCGGTTCAGTTCCGTTCCCGGAAAGAGGGTGCAGGCATTTTCAATCAACCAAGTGAAATAGGCGCTGTTAACGAAATATAATATAATATAATATAATATGATATAAAATGATCCCGAGATTGGGGTGTTTTATTTGAGTTTATCATACCATAATCCATGGAATTAATTCTTATCGTTATTACTGAGTAGTAAGATACTAATAGCTTTCAGGGCTGCTGGATTGCATGAACAAATTATGCGTAGTCACACCTGGATCCGGAATTTATCCTCTCAGCTACCTGGCTGATGATAAATTTCCGAGTGGTTTACTACTACGCAGTACTTCCTAGCACCTGGGTCGCTGAGTACTCTAGGTAGGTACCTGGTAGGTAAGAACTCTTAGGATGATGGGAAGGTACCAGGTACCTACCTACCTACATAGTACCTGATAAGAAGTTTCATAAATTCATATTCCACTTTGAAGTGTACTCCTGTCACCATATACGGAGCAATGTACCTAGTTGCTAGGTAGGTAGGAGGGTAGGTACTAGGCTCAGCACATCGATACCTATCTAGATACACTCAAGGAGCCACCTACAATTGTAGAAGAACGTATGTGCTCCCTGCAATGGATAAACATCAGGTAAAGTCTGTACTGTTGGAGACATTGGGACTTTCCCGGAGATATTTGGATTTATTATGTGTCAACCAATGGTTCAATGCTTTAGTCCTTCCAACCAACTCCTTCCATTCTTCCTAATTGATTACTGATCAAGTGCCCTGACAGATATTAGCAGGCTACCTAACTCATCTTTCCCTGTATGTATTGCAAACATTTATTTAGCAGAACAAAATTGCCATTATTAATTAATTACCTAGGTAGACATTTCCTCAATACTTACTCGACGCAGTTACAAATGGAACTCGTAGCCCCGACATGACATGACACGACATCAAAACCAACTCTGAACCGTCTTGTTCCGTTGGCCGAATACTCCGTAAAAGGAGATCAGTACGTACATGCATGTACTGTACTGTACAAGGTACTTGGTGATCGCGGATGTATGTCCATCTGTATGTGTAGGCACATACAGGTACAGGTACAGTGCCACACCATACGCCATTCATTCGGTTCGTCGATCTCAAGGCCTATAAAGAATATAGAACACAGACTAGACTATCATCATCATCGTCATCATCAACGATCGGACTTTTCCTTCCTTCATTCCTTCCTTTGATTAGATTATAATTAAATTATACTAAACTAGTCGGAAATAGTATAAATTTAAGAAACATAGCGAAAGAATAAAATAAAATATCCAGATGGAGCCACGTCCCAAAAAATGAAAAAGAAAAACGGATCAGAATCAGCATAAAAATAAAAGATGGACGCCTACCAGGGTTTTTTTTTTTCTGCAAAAAAAAAGTCAAACCGAGAGACAAGAGACAAGAGACAAGCTCAATGACAAGCACAGCACGTACGAAGAGAGCAGGCATATATATGATGGAGCTCCACACGCTCTTTAGCAACCCAGCGGCCGTCCCTCCAGCAGTGTGGTATGGCGGAGGTGTTTGCGTGCACCCTATGCCCTAGTTTCCCCCTTATTAGAAGTTCTTAAACAAAAAGCCATCTGCGATTAGAGTGAAGATTAAAGGATGGATGCAAGGCATGTGGCTTTGTCAATGATAGGGACTGCTGGCTGGAATACAAGTGCACTAAGGAATCGACTTAAGCTATCGCATCGACCTCCAGCCACCTATCCTGGTGCATACGTAGAGGGCTCTATTCTTGATACACGTGATGCCAGGCTGAAGAGCAAGTTGTTTGAATTGATGCAGATAGGATTCCTTATGTACGGGGTAACTGTAACCATATCCACGCCCCAGATTCAACTTCCAGCCCAAGTCGTCCTTCCAGCGCTCCAGATTCTCCTCCTGCTTTCCACAGATTAGTGTGACACAGCCACAGAGACGTGGAGATTTGATAGGAACCTCTAATCGCACAAATACATGTGACAGAAGAGACGAAATCAACAAAAAGAAATAGCCAGCTCCAGGGAATTATAAAAAACAGATTCTGCAAAAGAAAGGGGTAGTGGGTTGGAAAGTGAACAAACGCAACTGTTGGACAAGATTTCTGTCATGGTGATCGCCCGCATATCAAGACCCAAGTCTTCCTCACACAACCATCAGCGAGCCAGGCTCCGAGCGAAACGAGTCCCAGCACTAGAACGACCTGGCCAGATTTGGCAACAACTGCACCTTTTACATATAATGTTTCTGACAAAGGAAACATTAAAAAGCAAATCCGAAAGCGCAGACCCCTGACACGGCCGCAGCTTCTATCCCAATAACGCAGACACACTCAGCTCACGGAACAGCTCAGCGAGCGTTCGCAGCATGGGAAAGAAAGCAGAGACGGTGGTAGACAACAACCAAGTTGCCCGCATCATGTGCACTTCAGTCGTCATAACGCCGGTAAAATAACCCGAGAAAAAAAAATTCATAATACGGTCAAAAGGTAGATGAGCGAGAGTAGCATACGTAACCAAGAGCGACGTATCGACAATGGGCGGAAGGCTACAGGAAGGAAGATGTACCATCATGGTATAATAGTTGACGAGCGCTATTCTGAAGGAATAGTTGATTCCAATTCAGATGGATGGAGCAAACTCCACCGATGAATTAATTACTATCAGGGTTGGTAACCTGAAACACATCGGGTCAGCCAAGTGTTACGGAGCTTCTCACGCTTGCAAGACTTGCCTTCAGGATTCTCCGCGAGAAATCTTGGTCGTCGGCGATACTGCCGTTGCTCTGACGTCTTTGGGCCATGTACTCGCCATCAAACCTGGAATCTGACATGGAGCTCGAGGACATGGGCTTTCCGGCGGCAATGAAATTGTTGACGGCGGCATTGCGGCGGTACTCATCCTCAATTTCCTTCTTCCTCTTCAGTTTGAAGAAAAAGATCAATCCGCCAATAACGGAGAAAACGCCGAAAACGCCGAGAATGACGCCTGCGGCAATGCCAGCTTTGTTTGTTCCACCATGTTGATTTTGGATGAAATCCGTTTGACCCGGGGCCGTTACAATAATGGTCTTTCCAGCTTGCGTAATAACCGAAGGCTTGAATTCCTGGGTAGAAGTGCCGGTTGCGGAGGCGTCGCTCGAGGAACTCCCGGCTGTCGGGACATCGTTATCCATACCATCGAGAAGGACGCTGTAGGCATTTGGACCACCACCTGCAGTGTAATGATGTAAGCACGAAGGCGCAATTTGAAATGGGAGTTACATGGAGTTTCGAGAAATCACATACACATGTCCTGGGGCCAGCCATCGCACGGGGTGTTGCAGTCAGAATCGCTTGTTTTGGCTGAATCTGGTGGAAGTTCATTTCCACAAAGACAGTTTGACCCCTTCCACAAGGCCATCACAGGATATCCCTTGGCGACACACGTTTTCTGACACCATCCTGAACTCTGGAATGTGTACGGTCCTTGATCCGTCAGCATTGACGATCCCGATGCCTTGTAGCAACCCTTGGCTGTCATCGCCTTCAACTGCAGGTCCTGGGCCGATACTAGACCGGCGGCGAATAGCAAAGTTGAGACCGTTGCAACGGTCTGAGGAGCGAGGGACTTCATCTTGAATGGAGGAGCGTGGAAACGATCGTAGGGTAAGATAGAACCGTGAGGGCGCTGCGTATCAGCCGCCTGCACCAGGCACACCAAGCAAACGCTGGTCAGTTGGGAGAAGTAGGGACGACCCGCGTAACCCTTGATATCTTTCGTTTCTCTTTTGTCCTTTGAGTTTTCTTTCAGACTCGACGTTTACGGCCTTTGTCGCAGGCCTTTCACATCGACTCCCTCGGCACCTCAATACGGGCTAGGCGCCGCCCGACACGAACGTATGGACAGTCGAGGGGGGTTGCGGGTGAAGGTGGCAGTGTAGATGGATGCGGCCGTCTTTGATCAATTGTCGGATCGATCGATAGCGATGGGAGGAAGGTGACGAACTCTGGAGACTCTGGAAAGGATGGTGAAGTCTGGCGGTGGGGAGGCAGTACCGGGCGTTTCACCCCCTATCTCGTGTAACGAGGGACAAACAAGGACTGGGAAACAACCCCGAATGAGGTACACCCACCACAAAGAATGGAAGACCGGGGCGGGGGAAGAGGTCAGATAGGATGAACGAGAGGAAGATGAGCAAAAGCCCTCAAAAAAGGATGGGGATAAAAGGAGCGTGGTGACAGTGTGGGTGGAGGAGGAGAAACGGCGGACGGGGGGGCGGTTTGCTGGGCTGGGATGGATGACGGGCTGCGGGCATGGGCGAGCCCTGGGCGTGGTCAGGCTCGTTTGGTCACTCGCGGCGCGAGGAGAGACATGGGCGGCCGGTAACGCAGGACCGTAACTTAACGCGGTCAGCAGGCACCTTTGGGGCGTTCCTGGCCGGAACGGCGCGTGTTCGTTACGGCCCTGTATGAGCGCACAGACCGCCCGCAGCAGGGGGGTCCTTACCTGTTCGGGAGGCGCGGGCTGCTGGAATGGGCCGATCCGGGCATGCGCTAAGGCATAAACAGCATAGCGCCTGGGCGGCCGCCGGAACCGGGAAGAGGGTCGCCTGTCTTGGTTGGCGTTCCTGGCCCTTCATTACATACGCCGTACTGGGGTTACGGGTGTATCCTGGATCGAGGAAGCGACAAGATCGAGAGCGTGGATGGCACGCAGGGCAAGATGCCTTGCAGATGTCTGAAAGCAGAGGCTGTCTACGACTGCGGTGCGGATTACTCTCAAGGATCGACCTGCGCATCCGGACTGCGGACCTCCGGTATTATTGTTAGTTACACGTTCCTGGGACGGCAGATGGCACGTCCATGGCATGCGGCCGCATCCGGTCGTGACCTAGAGTCCTTGGGATTGCCGTTCAATAATTATAATAATTCCAAGCCAGTTATGCACTGACAGTTCTCGGGCCTGCCCGGTGGAACTATCTGGAAGGACGCTACGAAAGGCCTTTCGCTGTCCTTGGGGTTTAAAAGAGACATCCCACCCCAATGATCCCATGATTCCAGTCCCCTCCTCTGCCTTGGCTCTGCACGTCGCTCGCTGCAGTCACGAGACAAGTCACGGAGCGCCCCGTCTGCTTACAATGCAATGGCATAAGCACTGTGTACGGTAAGTTCTCCCGCCTGATCACGGACCTCGAAAGTAGTCCTCCGGCATACAGATAACGGGTACGACATTTGATTATCTGCTCCCTGCCTTGGCCGTTTGGCAGTTCTACTAACGCAGCACCCTGGTGCCCCTGCCTCTGCCCGATATGACCCCGTACGGCGGTGATACCGGCTGCCAGAATCAGATACACCCCCTGGCTCCACCCAACAGAGGGGCAATTACCGACAGCTAGCCCACAAGTCTAAAGACTACTAACCTACAGGCGAAGACTCCGGCGACGCCGTCGCTGCGGCCAAGCGAACGGCTTTGCTCATGATGTGCAACATCCAGCCAATGGGACGCATCCTCCTGATCAAAGAGCCATCCGGGTCCCATTTTGAACAGAGTAGTCTGGAAAATCGCCAACCGGCACCGCGCCTGACTGGTCCAGTATGGCTCAGTTTTCAGCTGAAGTGCCAATAGTATCAGGGAGAGTGCAAATGTCTGAGACAACGGCGACCGATTTCTTGGACAGGAAGCCACAACGAAGGTGCCAACGGTTGATCAACTGGTGATATCCTTGTAAAATGTGCAGGATCGCTGCGTTCCTCAGCCACTCGCCCTGTGGCCAGGCTGCCCACTGGTGACTGATCAAATGTCAAGTTTCGAAACAAAGAAATTCACACCAACATCATCCACGGGAGGCGGGTCATTTGCATTTCGTTGCTTTTTCTATTACTGCACGGTAAAGGTTTTCTTTCTCAGTGGCGTGAGAGAAACCCGCACCTCAGCATTTAACATTAAGATAAAGATGTCGACTTGGAATGCTGTGGTCTCCGTGTTCCGGTGACCATTCCAAATACTCCGCAATTAACGGACTTGACCCCACGATATGATCAACCAAGTCTGATCACTTAAGCGGATCAGCGGCCCACCGTTATTACCTGCAATTAATCGAGTATCTATTTCTAGAGAGTCGACACACTCTGCTCACCATCTAACTGCGGGGTTTGAAGTACCCAGGATTATTATGCCATCTATAGCCGGTAAAAAAGGCCTGCATTATTTTTATCAGCACGAAGGAACATCAACAAGCTCCATGTGTTCTTTGTGGACCCGAGGCCCACGGCCTAAACTGCCGCTCCGCATGTTGCGTGTCATTCTGGAGATTTTTGTACCGTACCTTGCATAAAACTGGATCCTTTATCCACCTGTCGTCTGCAGAAATGCACAAATGACACGCGCGCTTTTCCAGACACAGCCTCTCGAGAATCTGACATACTAGTACAATTTATGCGGACCCGAAGTACCCCGATGGTAAATTATGACAGAGATGATGGATAAGGCTTCTTCTTCTACAGGACAAAGGCGGCGACAAATAAAGATGTACTACTTCGAACTGTACTACTCGGTAGGTAAGTGGTCCTTGTACTGTGATACATGCATACAGGCAATAATCCGTGCAAATTGGCAGGACACACGTGGTAAGAAAATGGTGGATACACATAATCATCAGAACACTGATCGCAATTTGCAAGTACCCAGTTAGTTAGCCTTGCGTGATACCTGTGCAATCAATGGATAACAGGTTTCTGAGCAAGTCAAGGCACTCTGTAAAATCCTGCAATCAAGGCAACCTGCAAGCATTTCAAACGCGAAAAAAAACCATTATGTCCCGCCAGAACACGCAGTATTATACATAGCGGAGGATTCAATAATAGGAAAAAAAGCAGTACAATACAGTACGATCTTGCCGGTGACGGTAACCCAGGGTTCCAGGTTTCCAGCCCACAAAGACCACGATTCCAAAGAAATAAGGCTGGATTGCTGAGGAAAAATCTTGCGCGGGAAGATCTAGAACACATGAGCCAGGATGCCCTCCCGGGTATTTCCGCCTCGAAAATTAAACATGCAGCACCACCATGCATGCCGTGGTTCAATGAAACGTTGATTCCCCGGGCCTCGCCTGAGTGTGCCTGAGAGATGCCAGATCGAGACGCGGGCGGGGCATGGAACGGTTGGAGCCAAGAAACTGGTTACTGGTCTGGTATCCAAAGGCTCAGGTTCCAAGCCCCAGATATGCGGCCCAGAATCATTTATTCTGCAGCACAGGCAAGCGTTCTGTTTATTAACAATTCTTTTCTCTGTTCTTTATTATTTTCTTTTTCGTTGATCGTGTCTTTACAAATAACTTGGGTTGAGGTAGACTAATAGAAAATGAGAGAAGTTATTTCTTTCTAATATACTCCGTACCATGAGACTCTTCCGAGCTCCGGCATTAGGAATTCACGGTATGGTTAGGATGTTCGATAACCCGCTTGTTTTCACTTGTTTCCTTTTTTTTTTTACCCCGGACGTTCTTGCTGATCCGTCTTTACAGTATGCAAACCCACTCAATCACAAATTTAACCAATAATGGCCCTCGGTCCCTCAGGCAGTTGGCTTTGGATGGAATAAAATAAAGCTGTAAGCGAGCTAAGCTTCTCGCAGCCCGCCAAATTCTAATAATGCCGTTATACAAGCATCTATTTATCTATCACTCTTTGCCTGCAGCCTTTCTTCAGAATCCTTCTTGCCTTGTCTGGGAAGGAATTGGCGGTTATATCGTTTCATGCTCAGCGCCAACAAACCGCGAGTTCTAGCAGATGTGCATGTTATCTAAGGCTTCATACTCATACTATGGTTCAGAGACTTATGCTTCGCGGTTCTTCCTTAACGCCGGGAACCGTCATCAACCCCACAAGATTGACAACCCGGCCCTCTGGCGGTGGAGTGGAGTGTGATATTATTGTTGCAACAGCCTAAACAATAATGAGAGTCCATGCTAAAGTCATCCTTACTATATCTCTTATGCTCAGACTAACTTGAATTGTTTCCGCTCTGGGTTTTCGTGGAAGCATACGCACATGAGCTGGGGTACTAACCGATGATATCACATCACATCAACTCACTTACTGCAGCCAGCATTCTCTTTGTCTTGTCTTATCCTGTCAGTGCTGCCTCCTCCTCCTCCTCCTCCAGGAACTGATTGACTTATGGTTTCCATATTATTATGTATGGATGCCTAGTACGCCGTACATACGTTTCAGAAGACTGAACGAATAGACTTGAGGCGAAATGAAGCGGACGGTCAGAGACAAGGCAAGGACAAACATGATGAAGAAAAGAGTGACAAAAACAAGTGAGGTGACAGGCACACGTGCTTGCTGAGATCACACGGCCTGTATATATACACCTGCATTGGAACAGAAAATGAAAGGGAAAGGGGTATGCTCTCGGCTGCATTCATCCTCTACATTGGGTACGGACGAACAGAGCAGTCAGGCCGGCACTGAAGTGGATGAGAAGAGACGGTGTAACCACACTTCCTTCGGATTCATCTATTAGTACCTGGTACCTGGTACCCATCGACCTGAGTCGGGGTAAGGTGATTGAATGACAATCTCAGCCGCTGTAGGTGATCAATTGATCGAGCACATTTGAGATCTGTGGAAAAAGGCAAAATATCACGGTATAATTAATTAGCGCCCTGTGAAATATTCTTGGAATCTGAAGAGGGTGTTCTTTTTAATGCTAATGCTCACATCTTGCTTCTTTATCTAAGGGATAACGTTAAGAGTTAGAGCACCACATGCTCAGGCTCAGCGTGGATATAGATCCAGAATGCGTGACAGCGCAAACCAATTCTGCTGGGCTTGCAGTGCTGGTACGTGGTTTGTGCATATCGAGTATCTATTTGATCTGTCGTTTAGAGTTTCACAGTATGAGCTGTTCAAGGAGGCGAAAACAACTAGGACTGCACGACCTAGGCCAAGTGAGTCCAAATACACAAAACCTTGTGCGACATCATGCATCTTTGCATCTCATTCAGTGGGGTACTTAAGCTAAGAGTCTATGTAGCATGCTGCTTGCAGCAAAATGCAAATACTCATACTTTTGTCTTTCGCTTTCCACGTATGCTGGCGTTAACCCCAAAACATCCTATCGAGTTATCCTTTTTTGTCCTGACACCTTCACTCGTTCTGATTTTTTTTCCTGCCATCCTGGCCCCTTCCCATTTACTCGTTTAGAAGAAGATACTAAACTCGATAAATGAATGCAGTAACGACCTCGCCGGGAGTTGAGCCCAGTGCAGTGCCTCGCCTCACGGCTTGGGGATATGTATGGTCTTGCTGACCATCAGACAGCCATGGAGCACGAATATCAATGCGACGGGGTGAAATTCAAAAGGTGTGCCTTTTGCCGCAATTCCCAGCGGTATATCGTCGAGAATCCAACCCTGGGAGACCCAGTAGGCCATGATTGAAGCAATGGACAATGTCGTCGGGATGGGCGTCCCCTCGAAGTATTTCGACTTTCCAGTCTTGTCCTTGGGCAGAACTGCAACGGTAACGTTGAATCGGGCAAGTCTCGTAAGGCCGCAGAGGACAAAGAACGTGAGAATGAGGTGGTCTACAGGTGTGCGGATCCCAATCGCGAACGCGACCGCTGCGGGGGCGACGCCGAATGAGACCTGGAAGATAGTTAAAAGAAAACCGTATTAGCACACCTAATACCCTCACATGACGGTTCCGTGTAGATCAAACCTACCAGGTCTGCTAGCGAGTCGAGTTCCTGTCCCATCAGAGACGACTTCCGCCTCCACCTTGCGACTTTTCCATCCATGAAATCGAAGAACAAACCAAAGGGCATGAATGCTAATGCAGTCCAGATCGCTTCGTACTCGTGTGGGTCACCTAAACAGTATCGCATCGACGAAAAAATCGACATAACTGTGCCCAAAAACGTCAGCGATCAATGCGAAGGGCTTTTCCAGGGTCATTGTGAGCTTGCCTCCGCAAAAACCTAGACGGGACAGTCAGTAAGAGACGGAGACGTTCGAAAATGCTGGATGAGCCGAAATTTTTACCATTGAGTTCTGTAATGAGATCTGCAAGGTGTAGAGCCCTGGAAAGTGAAAGCCTCGGGTCAGCGGCCGACTTCGGCGTACAGCGACACAACGGCGGAAGCAAACCTGATCATGCTAAAGTGGCCGGTGTCTGCAGACAGGAGCATCTTCTGCTTCTCCTGGCCTGGCAGAATCGTAAGCCCTGCTCTCCGTGGTAGAAATTGGGGACCTCTGAACATACCGCCATCGTAGACCGGCGTGCCGCCGCTACTCGAGTCGGTGGAGCTGGCGGAGGTGACAGGTGCTCTGCGTGACATGATCCCTCGAAGGACTCTAGCAGAGCCTGTATGTTACGGAGACAAATGGCAATGACCACAAGGGGAATCACGGGTCAAGGAGAGGTGGTGGGACGGCGGTGGTAAATATGGCGAGAACAATGAGTTGGCGGGCAATTCAGTTTCGAAGGAGTGTTGACCTGCTTAGCCCAAGCCGCACGCGCGGCGTGCGGCCAGACGTCATTGTATGGATGGAGAAGATCCGCCCCGTGCGCCCTCAGCCACAACCAGAGCTCTAGCATCTACACGCGGATGAGGCTGGTGCTTACATGCACAAACTTCTTGGAACTGCTGCAACAGACTCGATTGGACGGGTAGTTTGTATTCTACAAGTCCCTGAATAATACAAGCAACAGATTTTAGAACGAACGCAAAAAGATAAGTCAGGAAAAATAATCCCTTCAAATAGCACCCATTTCCCCAAAACGCCGAAAGAAGACAAATTGGAAAGGCAGAGACGCCTAACCACGTCCTCGACCTCCACGAGACCCTCCTCTGCCTCCTCCCCTTGAGAAGTCACCGCTTCCGCCGCGGCCGCCTCCTCTTGCTCCGCCCCTCCCTCTTGGGGCTCCTCCTCTTCCGCCGCGTGCGCCTCCTCTAGCAGCTCCTTTGCCGCCACGGACGCCACCTTTTCCTGCTCCAGCAGGCTTCTTGGGTTTCGTGACAGCACCTATATATAGTTAGAATCAGATAAAGACGCGAGAATGAAAGAGCTGTAAGTCTACCTGGTGGTGGCTTTGGCTTTGGCAGGAACCTGGAGCAGACAGTCAGCAAACAAAGACTCGAGTCGGGATCTTCAAGGATAAAAAACCATACCTCTCCATCGGAAGTAGCTTGTCGCTACTAATGTAGAACTTGTCGCCAGTCTTGAATGAGCTTGGGACGATGCCTTCCTGGGGCTTGACGGTGAAGTAGACCTGGTTTATCGGTCCCAGAACCTCATCAACCTTGCCAACCGGAGTCTAATAGTAATACTGAGTCAGCGGTTTTCTCGCAGTGGAACGTATATCGACGTTTGCGTACTTTGTTCTCCAGGAAAATCTGCGCGTTGAAGTGAGGGATCTTCGGGTTGATCGATTGGCAGACCATCTCGCCCTCGCAAGCATGCACAAAAGTACCCATCTCTGCCAAGCATCAGCAATCGGAACGCATAACAGTGTATACCAGGACTATTCACCTAGAATTTCGGCTGGCGGGCCAAAAGATTGCTGGAAGCCTCCACGGCCTGCATTAGGAAAAAAAAAGTTAGCTCTTCTTCCCAAACTTCACCTTGTGATCTTTGCCCGTCGCAATCACGGTAGTTGGAGCTCTTACCTCCGCGATTAGCGCCCGCGGCGCCACCACGACCTCGACCTCCTCCACGAGAAGCCATGCTGTGCGGATCGCTGCGGTCGTGATGTCGAACGGAGCTGGAGGAGTTTTCCATGTGGGAAGCTTAAAGCGGTAAAGTGTCGCTAGTGAGCCAAGCAGGATAGAATCACGTGATATACCGCCTTCTGTCCCTCATCCTCTGCGCCCATGTATCCATTTATCGCAGAAGTCATAATCAGCGCCCTTCCCGTCCTGCGATTACAGACCCGAGAAAATTCCCGTCCGATACCAGCTTGGGGATAATTATGGCTTCTGACGGTTCGAAAGACCTCCCAATCAGACCGGTCGGAGGGGAGGCTCAAGTTGCAGATGCAGCTAGCGAGTCCGCACAAGCCCCGCCTCAGACTGACAAGTCCAAAAAGTCGGATGCCTCGGCCTGCGATTCGCTCCCCGACTTCATCATTGAGAGAAACAAGTTGTTTGAGGAGCTTTGGCAAGAATATCTCCAGGAACTCAAGAATAAACCGCATCCAGAAATAAGTGTCACGCTCGATGTTGGCAATGGCAACCCCACCACCATCACTGCGAAGGCCTGGGAGTCCACTCCTGCTTCGTTTCTCAAGGATGTACCGAAGGATTTCAGCGCTAACGTCGTTGTCGCCAAAGTGGACGGGGAGCTCTGGGATCTGAACCGGCCGCTGGAAAAGGACTGTAAGGTCTCTTACGTGCCGTTTGATTCTCCAGAGGGTAGGGAGGTCTTCTGGCATTCAAGCGCGCACTGTCTCGGTGAAGCTTGCGAATGCGAGTTCGGATGTCTCCTTTCTCACGGACCGCCCACTCCTCAGGGCTTCTTCTACGATATGGCAATCCCAGGAGGGTAAGATATTTGACTATTCTCTGATCATGTTGAATGTCAGGTAATATGCTAAATTTCTTTCAGCCGCGTTGTCAAGGAGTCCGATTGGCCTTCTCTGGATGCGAGAGCGGCCCGCATATTCAAGGAAAAGCAGAACTTTGACCGGTTGGAGGTCACGAAGGAGAACCTCAAGAAAATGTTTGCATACAGCAAGTACAAGCTACACTATATTAACAATCTGGTGGAGGGTGAGAAGAGCACTGTTTACCGCTGCGGTACACTGGTCGACCTGTGCAGGGGCCCGCACATCCAGAACACTGGCAAGATCAAGGCGTTCAAGATAATGCAGGTATGTATTGATAGAATCTCCGGGAAAGCCTCATATACTGACGTACTGGAAAGAATTCCTCGGCCTACTTCCTTGGCGACCAGAACAACGACTCTCTGCAGCGTATCCGTGGTGTTGCGTTCCCTGATAAGAAGCAGATGCAGGAGCACCTGAAGTTCTTGGAAGAGGCGGAGAAGCGGAACCATCTGAGGATTGGCAAGGAGCAGGAGCTATTCTTCTTTGATGAAGTGTCCCCGGGATCACCTTTCCTTCTCCCTAATGGTACTAAGATCTTCAACGCACTGCAAAAGCTGCTGCGTTCAGAGTACCGAAAGCGCGGGTACCAGGAGGTTCAGACGCCGAACATGTATGACGTGAGCATTTGGAAGACTTCTGGCCATTGGTATCACTACAAGGACGACATGTTCAAACTTGATGTCGAGAAGAGAGAATGGGCCCTCAAACCGATGAACTGCCCTGGTCACTTCGTTATCTTCAACCACCGAGAAAGGAGCTACAGAGAGCTCCCACTGAGAATAGCAGACTTCGGAGTCCTGCACAGAAATGAGGCGTCAGGCGCGTTGAGTGGACTCACCCGTGTGCGAAAGTTTCAGCAAGATGATACCCACATTTTCTGTACTCCGGATCAGGTATGTGCCCATTGGAAAGCTTCGTTCCATCCTTCTGGAAGCTAGGCTTAACATTTTTTGAAAGATCGCTTCGGAAATCGAAGGCCTCTTCGACTTCTTGCAATCCATTTACGGCCTTTTCGGCTTTACCTTTAAGCTCAAGCTGTCCACTCGGCCAGAGAAGTTCCTTGGCGACATCGAGACGTGGAACTACGCTGAGGCTCAGCTGCGCAAAGCGATGACCAAGTTTAAAGGTGATGACTGGGAACTCAACGAGGGTGATGGTGCCTTCTATGGCCCGAAGATTGATATCACCATTGCCGACGCTCTGAAGCGAGAGTTCCAGTGTGCCACCATCCAGCTCGATTATCAGGCACCCATTAACTTCAAGCTCGAATATATGACGAACGAGAAGGGCAAGGCAGCTCCAGAGGCCAGAAAGGAAGGCGAAGCCAAGCCCGATGAGCCTGGCCCCGGTCGTGCGCGTCCAGTTGTCATCCACCGTGCCATCATCGGCAGTTTCGAGCGCTTCCTGGGAATTCTGACTGAGCACTTCGGTGGCAAGTGGCCTTTCTGGATAAGTCCACGGCAGATCTTGATTGTGCCCGTCATGCCGGCTGTCAACGATTATGTTGAGGAACTGCAGAAGATTCTGCTCGATGACAAGCTGAATGTCGATATCGACCTCAGCGGCAACACTCTGCAAAAGAAGATCCGTACCGGACAATTGGCGCAGTACAACTTCATCTTTGGTCAGTGGTCCCTTCGTTTCCCCCTTGCTTGCTCTGAGTGCGTGTCAAGCGCTAACTTTCCAAATAGTCGTGGGTGCTCAAGAGAAGGAAACTCGCTCTGTGAACATCCGCAACCGCGACGATCCCTCTACTCATGCTAAGGGTGTCATGGTCCCTCTGGACGAGGCACGTGAAAAGTTGCGAAGATTGAGGAAGGAGCGGAGACTCGTGAACGCCCTGTGAACTAGCTTGCTTGTCCTCTTCTCTTCGGACGGGCCTCTTTCGGGATATGTTACCCGGTAGAAGAGTAATGCGTCGTTCTGGTAGGTATTTCATTTCATGAAGGAGTTGAAACGGCAGAGAATCTAGAGAGGGCAAGGTGAAATGCAGCGATTTTTGAAATGAGTGATGTAGTTATGTGAAGATGATGATCATAGGAGAGAAAAATGGCATTAAAATCGATTTGATTTTCTTGTAGCATATGTGCGAAGTCGAACGGATCCATATTGCATAAATAGTGCATAGTAGTAGCCATCCCGGCAAATGCTGGATCCAGGAAATCAAAAGGGAACCATTCTTCTACAGCCATAGAATCACAGTTGCGAAAAGGCTCGACCACTGTTTTGGAGACATAACACGTTGACTAAAGTTCTGCCCATACTGCCGTCTCCTATTGAAAAGTGTTGCCTTTAGACAAACCTCACCTATCGGTTGTTACACATCCAGCGACCACTATGAGTAGGAGGCAATGGTAATAGATCAGTAGTGCTTCCATGCTGTCCCTACCCTCTACTATAGAGCTTCTGTAGCCGCCTGCTAGGTAGTTGATTTACCGTTCCCTGATCCCAGCATTTGCCGGGATGGAACAATTCCCAGAAAGAAGTACAGGAGACCTCGCACTTGGACTATATAGGAGGAATCCTGAGATCCCCCATCGAGCATTATCCAACTTGCCATTCACTGACCCCTATTCACTCAGTCTTGAGCAGTCAACAAGGATACTCAGCTGCTTGATACCTGGCAGCCGATGTCACTGCCCAGACAGGTCCGTCTAACACCTATCAATACCCATCGTTGACCACGTCCACCATCAACCACAATGAACATATTTGCTACTCCAACTCCACAAAATCAGAGAAAGTGACCAAATCTGCTACATCAAAGAAACCGGGACTACGTGCGCTCGTCAATGCGGTGGCAAAATTGCGCAGTGAACAAAAATACTGTGACTTCGTCATCGACTGCGGCGGAGACATCAAGTTTCCCGTCCACAAGGTCATCATATGCTCGAGGTCGGAATATTTCGACAAGGCTTGCAGTGGTAACTTTTCGTATGGCTCCTCCCAGCCTCTTGAACTTGCCATTTTCTCTCTGTGGCTAACCAATGAATCTATTGTGTAGGAAAACAAAGAAGCCACGATCAAACTACAAGACGAAGATCCCGAAAATGTGAAACGCATGCTCGACTACCTCTACTCTGAATACGCTATCGAGCCGTCATGCCCCTCGTCCATCGAGAGCAAGTCACCCAAAGATACCCCCTGAAAGCCATTTCGACGGAGGAAGATGAGCAATCCGCCAGCGACACGGCAGGGGAGAATCACGGCGTGATCCACGCTCAAATGTACATGTGGGAGACAAATACCTCATTCAGGACCTGAAAGCTTACGCCAGCAAACGCTTCAGAGACACGGTTTCCGACCAAGAAGGCAGCAGGCTTGCAGAAAGCGTATTAGCAGCGTACACTGCGACGCCTGACTCGGACAGAGCTCTTCGCGACGCCGTCTTGTATGGCATCACGCGGTGCAAGGAGAGGATTGAGAAACTCACTAAAGACCCTGAATTGTCCCAGATCGCCTCGGACATCCCATGCTTTGGATACGAACTCTGGAAGATGACTGGAGAAATGGACGGAGCGTAACTAAGAAATGTTATGATAACTACGGGCAAGCCTTTTTTTTTCAGTCTTCATGAAGCATTCTATTCCTCACCGATCCTTGTCCCTTCGTATAGGGCAGATAGTTCAATTAAAACTCGATTGTTGCTCCCAAAGTCACTGGGTTAATTCACTTTGTATTATTCTTCAATTTCCTATCTAGCATGCAGAAAACATCATGTTATCATCTCTTGACATAGCGACCCTCATAGCAGTCAGTTTTCCCGCAACTAGGGAGAGGACTCCCGTCGCTTCCTTGCCTTAGGTTCCTAGGTATTCAATTTTCTGTATTAGATACGTAGTGTACTTATATGGTCATGAGCTTGCTTTTTTATCACAACCCAGAGCTCAACATGTAGCCCTACCCGCTTGTGATTATCATTGCTCAAGGGAATTTTGAATTGCCGTCTCCTCAGCTTGAGATAGCGAATAGGTAGGTACTGTACTTAGGTATCATACATACGTAGCTATGTATGTGCTATGTACAGTACCTAACCTATTGTCAGCCATATATTACCACCATCCATATATGAATTAGACAGCACTCAATAAGGATATATGCTCTGAGAGATGATAAACATACCCCCTTCAACTATTCTTCAATTACTCTTCACTTATTCTTGCCTATTTTATCTGATTAGTCCTATACACACGAACCTGGATGTATATAAGTTGCTTGTTACCCTAGATAGATTCAGACATTGGACCTCTCTGTTGTATACTAGCCAGTACTAGGCGCCGTAGGATTCAACACCTGTTTAATAATTCAGAGAACTCTTAGCAAGAAAAGAAAGGGAAAGGCAACTCAGATATTTGTCTCTTTTAGTTAATATAATAATAACAATAATAATAGAAGAAAGCATTAGCAACACATTACCTACCTACTTAGGTATGTAAATTCCTAGACTTCTATGTCTCTGGTATATCCACTATCTATCAATATCATATCTATATGCACAGAACTATATTACGAGGAAGTTAGCTACAGCCTCTCGCCCATCTTCTCCCCCAACCCTTCAAAGCCCTCCTGCGCGACCTTCCGGCCCGCCAGCTCGGTCGCGAAGCTCACTGCTCTGTCCAGCGGCCAGGCGTCAGCAGCGTCGGTGCCGTGGCAGATCAGGGCGTAGAGCATGCCCGCAATGAAGGTGTCGCCTGCGCCGATGGAGCTGTGGGTGTGGTTAGATTTAGATTCCAGGAAGGAAAGAAAGTAAAGAAGAGAGAGACGGAAAGGGAAAGGAAAAGAGGGGGTCCGATATGGCTTTCGTCATGTAACGTACTCGACAACTTCTGCGCCCGAAGGCAGTTTGTATGCCGGACAGTGCGTGTAGGTCTGGCTGGGCAGTTCGAGGGCCGCGGCGCCTCCTTCGCCCCAGGTACAGCAGAGGAGGGAACTGTGGTGGTTTATTAGACTGTGTCAATGGAAGTCAAAAAAAAGGCGAAGGATAGAAGCCCTTACGCTTTTGGAGTGAGAGGAGCTTGCGCTCGCAGGAACTCCTCTGGATCGGTGTAGCCTTTGTTCTATTTCCAAAAACAGATCGCCGTCAGCGACAACCTCTGATAATAGATATTCAAATGACGCAATCTAGGCAGTCTACATACCTGAGCCCAGCTCTTGGAGAAGAACACAACGTCCGCCTCCGCAGCCATCTCCTGCAGGCCCGGGCGGCCCGGTTTCTCGGCCTCGACGCTGACCTTTGCGGCCGGGAAGCGCTGGCGGACGTGCTGGATGTTGCGCAGGTTCACGTCGGGGATGCGGCCCTGAGCGGGGTAGTTAGATATCCTCCGGGAACAAACATCTCACAGCCTCCTTTACGGAGATACAAAGGAGCAAGGGTTGAACTGCACACCTCGAAATGGAACCACCGCGCGCTCCCGTCGCCCAGGTCCAGTCGCTCCGCCGCGGCGCCAAACTCGGCCGCAGTGAGCTCCGGCAGCTCATTGTAGTTGACGATCGTGCGGCTCCCCGTCGTGCGGCTCTTGATAATGTAGCTCGACGCCGGCTCGGTGAATTCCTCCCGGTAGATGCAGTGCGTCAGGTCCACGGCCGGTGCGAGGGAGTCCCTGATGAACTGCGACGCGGGGGACGATGCGGCGGGCAGGACGGCGATGAGGACGAGGTCTGGAAATGCTAGTATCTTCTGCTGCTGCTGCCGCTTTTTCTTGCTCTCGATAATCAGCTGCTGCAGCACCTCGAGCGTGTTGGGACAGTTCCCCCCGCGGCGGCGCACGAGGCTCGCGGCGCGGAGCTTCTCGTCCTCGGCGGGATAGTGGTCGACGCTTCGGACGACGGGTCAACAAGCAAATACTTCGACGATAACCAACAGCAGCGTACTGCGCAGAACATACCTGAGGATGACATCGAGATAGCACGCTCCGATCGCTATGATCTGCCTCATTTCGCGGCTGGTTGAAGAAAAAAAAAAAGTTCCGCGGGGTGAGCTGCTGAGATCTCCCTTTGTCGCCCTTGAGATCTTGAAACCCCGCGTGGAGGGGAGTCCCGCGATATGACGTCTGGTCTATGGACCCGCCCAGCGTCGCAGAAATGCAAACGCAGATCAGATGCTGCGAAGTCCCTGCACAACTATAGTAGTCACTCTATACTTGCATATGTATAGAGAGAGGGCATTGTCTGAATTGGATGTCAGAGAGGTCAATTGCAGACCTTGTGTATCTGTGTGTCTACTCGTCGTTTTCGGCACCCGAAGGGAGCGCAAATCAGGGTAGACAGTATTTACTATGTACCTATTTAGATTGGAATAGAATAGAAAGAAAGTAGCCCGTGATTGACCTGTATATTTTTTTTTGGAAAGGCTTAACTCTGTTATCAATGAACAAAAAAAGGGAACAATCCTCGAGGGAATTACTTCTTCCAAACCTACCTAGTAGGGTCAGGTAGCAACTTGCAAAGATAGTTCGTCTTTATATTAATAATTTAATAAACCTTTTTAACAAAAAAAATAAAACATTAGAGATTTACTTATCTTGGTCCTGCAAAAAAAAAGATCTTGATCTCGACGCACAACGGGAGTCCCGTGGATTCTGTTGGACCTAATGGATTGGGTGAAAGGTAAACAAACAGGCTCTGGGTCTCCATGTATGTACTGTACTGTACAACAGTCAGCGTTGGGGCTTTGAAACATTGCCGAACGGAATTTTTTTTTTTCTTATTTTAAATGCATATTCACATATAGGCCCGTCAGCTGAATCACGATATGGAAGTAATAGGTCCCGGTTCATCACTAAAGAGTTCAGGATCAAGAATTGGTCTCATTATTACAGGGTGACCAACTTGATATACGGGACCAATAATACCCGGCATTTTGTCTAAAGAACGAGCAGGCTAATTGAGTATCCTGTCCAAAAGCCTGCGGATAAATTATAAGCTCCGAATGCATATAAGGGAATGGGGAGTTATGTGCAAAAGGATTAGGATTATATATAGGTACTAAATCTTTGATCTTTCTATCGCTGCTCCTTCATCGACCATTCTTCCTGTCTTGTATGCATGTCGGTTATCCGATCCAAGTCATGAGAATCTCAATTACTCTATTTGAGAGCGAGGAAGGAAGGCTAGTTGAGCAGAAGATCATGCTCCATGAATAGGTAGTAAGTAACATGCACTTGAGAGGTGTGAGTTGTGTATAGCCAATTCTGATTTAAGACTCCTAGTATCCATAGCTCCGTCCCTTGTTTGGCGATCCACCTTCACTATCATCCTACTTCTAGATCTGTAGCTCAATTGGTTTGACTGAGTACTCCGTTCATCAGCGATGATCTGATGATGTGATGATGACCAAGAAATTGAAGGGGAAAACGCCAAGGCCCGGGACATGCGATGTCTACAGTCGAGGTCAGATGAGGCCGAATTGGGCATTAACATTGTCCCTAATATGCGGCACGTCCCGCCAACCAGTGTCGCAGCACAAGCTGCCCCGAGGTATGGGGTAGAACTAGCGAGGCCCTGCATATACTTTATTTGCCGGTCAATATACAGAACTCGGTTGAGAGGAAGGGCCTCTGGCGTGTTGGGGATAAGAACACTGCGCCTGTTGTGAGTTGGCTGTCTCTGGCTACGGAGTTCTCCGTGCTCTGACAGGACCCAGATCTGAGGGCGATGTACACTGTGCATACGGAGTACTCCGTACATGCAGGATGGCAGACGCGAAAGTGGTGACTTGCGCGCATGGCTTGTCGATCACGGCGACTCTGGCGGGAGGGGCTAATTTCCCTTTTCCCCTATCACACGCGTTTAGGCGGTGAGAGCTGGGTAGAACTTAGGCGGCGAGTTAGTCCGGAGCACGCTGTAGAGCGGGACAAGACAATGAAAGGGGGCATGGGGACTGCTTGCAAGCACACAAACGCTCAGCAGGCGTGGTGTTTCAGCTGGCGCCAAGGCGGTCCCTGAGCGGCGAGGAGGTGGAGGCGTCCAGAGGCCAACCACGCGCGCAAAGCTCCAGCGTGAAGCGCCTGTGGCTGCGTCTCGACGCCCATCGTCGTCCATCTGGGCACTGTTCCGCCGTGCTGCACGCGCTGTTGAGGGTCCCGGGCGTGTGACGGCGCCCACGGGGTGGACCCTGGGGACAGAGGTCCTGGGCCGGCAGATGATACAGAGCAACTCGAATTTTGAATTGATGGGCAACTTGAAATTAGAATGAACGGGGAGGAGAGCCGTCTGCACGCGTCGTGGCGGACAGACGGTAGATGGCCTAGACTCTGGCGTGGGAGAGAGAGAGTGAAGGGCAGGGAGCGATCAGAGAGGGCGCAGACGAGCAGCGGTGCGTGCCGCGACTCCACCGCCCCTCCAGCCCCTCTCGCAGCATGGGATCGCAGCGTTGCGGTTTCATGTCGTTCTTTCACCGTCTCTGCCCCCCGACCTCGTCCCGTTGCTGTTTTGTCTTTTTTTCCCTTTTTTTTTCGCACCCCCGCCGGCGTCTTTTTTGCTTCTGCTTCCGGCAGACGGCCTCGCTCCTCCTGATCTGCCCTTCTCCACGTCGTGCAGCCCGGCGTCTAGCACGATCCTCTCGCTCTCGTCTAGTCCTGCAGTCAGCCCAATTGCCGTATCTGCTCCGGGCCCCTCGTTGTCCTCCTGGCAGCCTCCGCCCACCGCTTTGGCGGCTGCTCTGCTCCACCTCCGTCCCTCTCGTGTGCGCGCAGAGCGACGTCCACATCCCACTTCTCGATAGCGCCGTAGAACGGTAAAACGGTCTGTCCCAACGGGTCGGGGGCACTCGTTCTTTGAGCCCTTCCATCGGCTGATCGACCCACGACGCGCATTGTCTCCACGGTCGCCCCATCTCAGCCCGTCGCGATCGACACAGAGACCAGAAGTCGTCTCCTGAACGGCCGGGTTATCTCCTGGTCGCGCCCTTCCTCTCCTGCGTCTCCTCGTCCAGAGCGCTCATTCCGCCGTCCTCCAGTCTATCGTTTCCCTCTTCCTTCACGGTGCAAACAGCAGAGATAGAAGGCATACTGCCGCCATGGGTGAGCTACAGGGACGCAAGGTCTTCAAGGTGTTCAACCAGGATTTCATCGTCGACGAGCGGTACACCGTCACCAAGGAATTAGGTCAGGGGGCATACGGTATTGTCTGGTACGTCTGGCCTTTGTCTACGCTTCTTTGTCGTTTCTCCTCTGCGATGATAACCCCGTGTCGTGTTTTCGCGGGGGTCTCTCGCATCTACAGTTAGCGTCGAGATTGCGCGCTCCGCGGATGCTGAGGCTGACCCGGCAATGAACTACCCAGTGCGGCCACCAATAATATAACGGGCGAGGGCGTCGCCATCAAAAAGGTCACCAATGTGTTCAGCAAGAAGATCTTGGCCAAACGGGCCCTGAGAGAGATCAAGCTGCTGCAGCACTTTCGAGGCCACCGCAATGTATGGGCCACGTAATCAGCCGTCCCTGTAGGGCTGATAGGGCTGACGGACGCTCTGCAGATCACATGCCTCTACGACATGGACATTCCCAGACCCGACAACTTCAACGAAACATACCTGTATGAAGGTGAGGAGGCGACCGGAGTGGCTGTGGGATGGTGTTCATGCTAATTGCTGGATAGAACTCATGGAGTGTGACTTGGCGGCCATCATTCGCTCGGGCCAGCCATTGACGGATGCCCACTTCCAGTCCTTCATCTACCAGATTCTCTGCGGCCTGAAGTACATTCACTCCGCCAACGTCTTGCATCGAGACTTGAAGCCGGGAAACCTGCTCGTCAACGCTGACTGTGAGCTCAAAATCTGTGATTTTGGGCTAGCCCGAGGATTCTCCATCGACCCCGAGGAGAATGCGGGGTACATGACCGAATACGTCGCGACCAGATGGTACCGCGCTCCCGAGATTATGCTAAGCTTCCAGAACTACACCAAAGCAAGTATGTGTCTTCTTTCCTATCCCACAGTCCCCTTTTCACCCTTGCTGACTGCTTTGCAGTTGACGTGTGGTCCGTTGGCTGTATCCTGGCCGAACTCCTCGGAGGCCGTCCATTCTTCAAAGGTCGCGACTACGTCGACCAACTCAACCAGATCTTGCACTACCTCGGAACCCCCAGCGAAGAGACGCTGTCCCGGATTGGTTCTCCGCGTGCGCAGGAGTACGTCCGCAACCTTCCGTACATGCCCAAGATCCCTTTCGAACGTCTATTCCCCAACGCCAACCCGCAAGCCCTCGATCTTCTTGACCGCATGCTCGCTTTTGACCCCTCTAAGCGTATCTCCGTCGAGGAGGCCCTTGAGCACCCCTACCTGCAGATCTGGCACGACGCGTCGGACGAGCCCACATGTCCGACGACCTTCGACTTCCATTTTGAGGTCATCGACGACGTGCAGGAGATGCGGAAGATGATCCTCGACGAGGTGATGCGGTTCCGTGCGCTTGTCCGGCAGGAATCGCAGGCGCAGGCCGCCGCTGTTGCTGGTCAACAGCAACAGATGCAGCAGAACGTCCCCATTCCCGAGAACACCAACGGCGCGTGGAAGCAGGAGGAGCCAAGACCACAGGAGGCACTTGCCGCGGGCGGCCAGCATGCGAACGACCTGGAGGCCTCGCTGCATCAGGGAATGGACGTCCACTGATCCGATGCGCCAGTTGTCCTGTTTCACCTGTCCGGTGTCTTGTCTCCCTCTTCTCCGCGTCCTATATTTATACATGTCGGTTCATTTGGCTGATTCCCACTCTACTTCTTTTGCCTTTTGACCTTTGACCTTTGATGAGAGACTGGCTCTGCTCAGATCCCGGACATGTGTAATTGCTTTGAATGGACTAGAGAGAGAGAGAAACTCTTTTGCCTACGTTGGAATGAGCGTAATATATTTGATGGCACCATCGACCAAGCCATGCCATGCCATGGGATGAGATGAGTGCGGAGGATTTATTTTGGATAGCCATAAGCAGTAAACCCAGATGAAAGCCAGATGCGAAATATGATGTTATGCTAGTGCATTCAAGATGTGCGGAAGCCACCTACCTACAGCAGCTAGATATAGCACGTAGGATCAGATGAATGCAATAATAGTATTATTATGGTCTGTCGGTCGTCTGCTATACTCCGTACACATATAGTACGGAGTAGGGCAGCTATGGTTGGGCTTGGAGGCGCGCGGGCCGATCCCGCCTAGTAGTAGGCTCTCTCTAGGTTAGCGGGACGATGACTATCGGAACGGAAACGGGAAGCAGATGCGAATCAAAGCGGAAGCGGAGGCGCGCGGAGGCGGAGAGTGAGTGGAGGCGGGGACGGAGGCGGAAGCGGGAAGCGGTCCGAGCGGGCCCCTCTTTCCAACTTGATTACCTCTTAGCCTACCGCTACCCTACCCGTACGGAGAATACAGCAGGTACATGTTTTTTTTAAGAAAAAAAGAAACTTTCAGAGATGACGCTTGATTATTAGTATTATTATTATTATTATCTTTTTTTCATTATTTTGCTCGTATTTAATTTCTCTAGGATTTATTTTATTTTATTTACCTACCCCATACCCCATTACTAAATAAATCCGACAGGTTCTGGATCTGGTCTCGTTCTTATATGACTTGATTCATCATATCACATATCATTTATTCCGGCGGAGTCACGGCGCGTGACTAGGTTAAAGAAAAACCCTGGGAACCTACCTATCTAATAGAATAACTAGGTTGGGCCATATATAGGTCCATATAATGCCCACACACATCATGACCAGACTGTATGCATCGTAGATGCAAAATATAGGTAAATTAGTCAGGTAGTTAGTTCAGTTGACGTTGGATAGATATTCCATGCATGCATCCATCCAAGCACACCGCAAAAGCCACCTCATCTCAACTCAACTCAATCCAGCTAGATTCAATCGAATTGAATTTTAACTCACGAACTGAGTTAGTCAGTAATGATAATAACAACGCCACCAGACCCCCATGCACGCCGCGACGACCAGATCTAGCATCTTGATCCCTTCGTCCTCGACGATCAGCTTGCCCAGCTTGGCGCTCTTGCCGCGCAGGCCGCCGCCGGCCCGCTCCCGCGCGAGGGACAGATCCAAACGCTCTTCGTCGTCGTCGTCGTAGTCGTCGTCGTCGTATTCGACATTATTGTGATTGTGATTATTGTCTCCCCCCGTCGGCGGCGGGGGAGGAGGAACGTTCTCGTCCGCTGCGACGTCATCGCTGTTGCTGCTACCCGAGTGGCTGCGCGTGCGCGTGTTGGACCGCGAGCGCGCGCGTGGACGGAAGGAAGGGAAATTGGAGGTGAAAGAGGATGACGAGGATGAGGTGGATGGCTCTGGATTCGAGGACGAGTGCGGGCGGTGATACGTGTTCGGGTTGAGGAGGAGGGCGAGCGAGGAGCGTTTGCTCCCGTGTCCGTGTTGTTGCTCCTTGTTGTTGGATGATGAGGAGGATGACGATGTGCCTAGGCCGATGCCGGTCTGACTGAGTGAGAAGGGCGAGAGGTGGCTATGGTGATGGTGATTGGGGTGCCCCGGCGCGAAAGGTATGTTGAACCGGATCTCTGCGACCGTTGCCGTCGAGTTATCGTTGTCGTTGCTGTAGAAGTTGGTGATGCTGGTGTTGGTCTTGGCAGGGCCCGGGATCGTGTGCTTGCATTTCAGGCTGCGTCCGTTGATGCTCGTGACGAAGGTGCAGGTCCCGTTCCAGGGGGAGGTAAATGTGTAGTAGCCGCTTTTCATCTTTGGTGATGAAGAGAAGGAGGAGGAGGAGGAGGTTCCGAACCCGAAGGTTGATTTGATGGGGCTGCTGCTGTTGCCGTCCGCGAATTGTAGATCGGTGGAGGCGCGCGAGTCGTCGCGGTGGTGATGATGTTTGGCAGGGGGCGCAGAGACCTGGACTTTGCGACGGAAGGTCTTGGGCCCGTGGTCCACATTATTTTTATTTTTATTTTTATTATTATTATTGCCATTATTCCCGTTCTGCACATGTCCAGCGGCAGAAGAAAAAGAAGCTGGTCGCGAAGAAGAGCTCCCGCCATCTTGGCCCTTCAGGGCCAATGGAAGATTGATCCCCAAACTAGCCAGATCCAGGGGCTCATTGCGCCCCGTGAACTTGTTATACCCGGGCGTCAAGATCTCGATATCGATCGAACGATCCACGTCCGCGCTGGCGCTCGAGATGGTCCCCACGTTCCACTGGCTCCCGCTCGTGGGATCACGTCGGATAAGCGTGACGGTGAAGCCGGAGTCCGTGTCGTCCCGCGCGCCGTCGTGACCGTCTCTCGTTGGAGACTGTCTTGCTCTCCTTGGAGGAAGAGGCGGACCTGAAGGGGACGCTTGACGCCCGTTCAGATTGTTCAGCGGCGCATTCAAATGGGATGAAGAAGAGCTGGGTCTCTGCAATTGCGGCTGTCTGGCACTGCTAGAAAGGTCAAAACTAAATCGGCCGCTCCGTGGCGCATCTTGGTATTGGTCCCTCCAGTCTCCTAAGCCCCGGCTGCTGAGGAGTTCCGGCTGCGCACTCCATCGTTTCCGAGGCCTGGGCGTCTCGCCAACGCCGGCTGTGTTCAACGAGGAGCTGTTCTCTTGCTGCGGCAGTGGAGGAAGCGGTCGAGGAGGTAAAGCGGGAGGAGTCGTATCGACGATGGTGGTATTCTTCGAATCCTCGAATCCTACGCCCTTGCTTTCAAGCAGAGACCCAGGCCGCGGTGGCAGCGGAGGAGGCGGCGGCTCTGGATCTGCCGCCGTGGACTGCCCCTGCTTTTTCTCCTGCTGCTGTTGTTCCTGCTCTCGCCGCTCCTGCTGCTGCTCCCGATGCGGAGGCGGCGGAGGCGGCGGCGGCGGGGGAGAAGTCCTAGTCGAACACGCAGGCCTCGACGGACTCTCTCTTCTCCCTTCACCAACAGGCTTCCTCCGGAAAACATTCAACCGCGCAAACTCCGGCGGGAGCGCAGAGTTCGCGCCAGCACCAGCGGAGGAAAGCTTCTGCTGCTGCTGCCTCTCCCACTCCCTCCTCTCCTGCTCGATGGTCTGCAGCACGGCTTCATCGTCCCGGGTCGCGACGTGCAGATAGTACAGCGACGAGTTGATGGCTTCGGCGGAGACGCTGGACTTGGTGGGGGGTTTGAGGGGGGTGAGGACGACGTCTGCGGCAGCAAACAGAAATCAAGTTAGTGAATTGGTTGGTATTATATGCGCTTCATTCAGAAATCAATTCAATCGATAAATTTAACAAAAAATAAGAAAGCAGTAAAGAGCATCGTTCTATTCATTCTAATACACATTACTAGGCATACAAAAAAAGCAAAGAAAATAGATACATACCTCTACTCCCCGGCACCCTCACGATATACAGCACGAGCGGCTCGAGCGGTGTCTGCGTCGGATTGCGCGGATACGCGGGCGGGTTGGCGGCGAGGGCCGTGATGGACGAGAGGGATCGCGCTTCGACCGGGCCCTGGGCCTGGGGCATGGATCCCGAACCCGGCTTCATTTAAATGTGAATGGGGGGAGGGATAGTAGATTAATTTTATTTGAGCCTCAATCCCCTCTCCTCTCCTCGGCCCCGTCCGTTCGTGTTTTTAGAACAAGGACCAAAATTAGTCGAGTGTCACCGAGCGAAATGTTGTGCAGGAGACGGACAGACTGTCAGACAAGCAAAGGTTCTGTTTACACTAGTTAATCGGGGATAAACAACAACAGCGGTGGGGAAACGGTTTAAGCATGATGGAGACTCGCAGGGCGGAGAAGCCGAACAGTAGTGAAAGGCTGAAAAGGCGGGTTAAGGTAAAGGGTCAGAACTGTCACTCACACGACAGACAAAGGGCAAATAATGGCGCAGATCGACCTCCGCCGTCCTCTTTGTTCGCGCCAAGAAAATAATAAATTCAATAATGCGAGACGGGAGCGCGCTGGGCCTGACGAGTACTCTGTACAGTATTCTGCTGCCTGCCCCATCCTATCGTGTCCGGGAGGGCTCCAGATTTTCATGCCTGCGGCGAGCTCAGGAACCGGCCACCGCGGTGAAAATGGCAGCAGAATAATAATGGTGTGGAGGTCGCAGAGCCGGTGGGTTGTGAGATAAAAAAGAACTCCACGCGTTGCACCGCCTCTTCTTCAGTGTTTGTGCCACGGAGACGACGCAAGCGGAGTGGAGCTGGCAGGCATACACACGTACACCGCGGCTTGGCTGTCGTGGCCGCGCCCAGGACCAGCCGATCGGATCTACGCACATGCAGGGCACAGGCAGAGAAGCACGCAAGAGCGCGGTGTGTATATTTGGTATCTCCAAGGAAATAGATAGATACAGTTCTAGGCGCAGCGCAGTAGGGTGTTCAAACTACTACAAAGAAAAAAAAAGGGCTATCGATCGCCCCAGCCAGATGATAAATGCACAGATAAAGATAAAGCAAAATCAAGCATGAATCAGACAGAAACTCCAAGCCCCAACCGTGTTCCATTCCCAAAAAAAGAAGAATATCCGCGGACGTGGCGTCTAGACAACCGTCTCCGCCCTCTCGCCTTCCGCGACCACCGGCACGCTGAGGCCCCGGTCCGGGCTCTGCAGTATAAGCTGCTCGTGTCGCCGCGCGCGCACAAAATCACTGACTGCTCGGATCAAAATAAACCACCCGATGATCATGAGAATGTATGATATCCAGTCGCTCGTCGTGATGGCGGAGAGCGCACCGCCTCCGCCGCCCTGCTCAGCCGCGGCAGCATTATCGCCCACCGAGTCCGGGTTAAAATCATGACTGTTGGGGTCCGGGGGTGTGATGAATTGGTCCGTGCCGGGATCTGGCCCGTGGGAGTCGCTGCTGCCCTTCATGTAGAAGCCGTACTGGACGAGGGTGAGGCCGAGACCAGCTCTGCTACCGTTCTTGGCGGCGTGGGTGGTGTGCAGGAGATAGGTCAGGAGGAAACCGACAAGCTGGAACGACATGGAGATCATGCCGTTCCACACAAACGAGAATACCGATCCAACGGGAAGGCCGTCGACGTAGACTTCATCCGAAGACATGCCAGGCGCCATGATGGTCGTCTCCCAGTAGGGTGGAGTGGCATCCGCAGCGGCTTGTTCGTAGGACTGGCAAACCATCAGCAACCAGAAACATACCGTCGATACAACCTGTTATATGGTCGCATACCGGAGGCAGGTCCTCGTTCTTCTCCCCCCTGTCCGGCTTGGCAGACAGGTTGGAAAAGACGCCGTCATTCGCCGATCGGATGACTCGACGTGGTGTCGGCGTTGGTGGTGTATACGAGGGCGGCGCTCTCCCCTGAGTCGAGGGACCCCTCTCACCATCCTGTCCGTTCTGCGCAGATTCGGACGAGCCTGCGCCTGCGCCTGCGCTACTGCTACTGCTACTGCTGCTGCTGCTGCTGCTATTGCCAGAAGTCTGCGTCTGTGTCTGTGTCTGCGGCTCGGGGTTCCCCCGCATCAAGCGCTGCCTGTCGTCGGGTTCGTCGTCCGCGTCCGACTCGTTACCCCCGTCGAACGCATCCGCGAGGGTCTGCTCTGCCTCGTTCCGCAGGGGGTCATCGTGGAGGAGCCGTCGCGACTCAGGAGAAGAGGCACGGGAGTGGAAGGAAGGTGGAGGCGAGGAGGGGATGGATTGGGCGTCGGCCGAGCGAGGGAATGATTCGGGTTCTTCATCAGGGTCGTGGGCGTTAACCTGGGGAAGGATACGTCAGTCTCCATCCGAGATGCGCTTTCGCGTACACGAGCCCATCAGATGCAATGCCGTGCGCGGCAACGGCAGATGACGGAAGGGATATCGTCGGCTGCCTTACCCGCTGATAACGCTGCGAGCTCATGATGAGCTGAGCGCGGAGGAAGGAGATAGGAAAACCAGGAAAGAGAGTGCAGGAGTAGGAAGACTCGGGGAGCAGAAGCAGGGGAAGAATAAGAAAGAACGAGCGGGCTGGAGATGGAGCTGGTGGAGGCGGACAGCCAGCTGGATGCAGATGGAAGGGGATGGACTGTGGAGATGGCGAGGTTGAGCCTGAGACGCCAAGCGGAGGTCGCGGCTGCGCGCCTTGCCGCCTCAGGCAGCAGCCGTGCGCTCGGCGCTCCGCCAGCTCCGTGCGGATGATGTATCTCTGCAGTAGATTATTATATTATTGAATAACTCCGCATCAACGCCTCGCAACGCAGGACCGGTCCAGGCCGCTGCAGGGTTCTTTCACTGCTTCAATCAGTCTGAAGGCTCCTCTCAACCACTCCCGTCTACAGTCCAGGTCCCAGAAAGAAACCGCCCCGCCATATTAACCCGTTAAAAAACATCATGTCCAAGCCACCGGTAAGATCAATCCCCACGCCTCCCCTCTCAATTTAAGTGCTTCATCCCATAAGAAAAATAAACAATTAACAAAGCTGCCAGCTCGTCCGCCCAAAAACCCTCCACGCGCGCATCTCCCACCTCATCAAGCACTGGCCCGCCGACCCCGTCCGCCCCGCCTCCGTCTCCGTCCAGAACTACCTGCAAAGCCGACTCCCTCCCAGCGACCCGCAATCCCAACAAAAACCACAACAACAGCAGGAAGGCGGAGGAGAAGGAAAGCCGGCGCAGCAAATCTCTGAAGCCTCCGTCAACGCGCTCTTCTCCCTCCTCGAGGACAGATACGCGAAACGGTACCCGCTGCCGCAGAAGCTGCGGCACCCGGCAAGCGATCCGGACCACTACGACAAGGTGGTGAGGGAGTTCGAGGAGGCCCCCAACAGGAACTGGCTGGGACGGTTAAAGAAGAGGATAACTGGGTTGTTCCGATTTAAGTAGGGACGAAAATTCTCTTATCGGAGGGGGAACGTACGGATTTTTTTAACGATGATAAGAGACGAACTTTTTGCGCCGGAGGAAATTCGGCTTATGACTCGTCCTGCGCATGTATAGCTATCCTCTTCTCGTTCTTGGTCGGTTGGGTTCCGTTTATCCTGTACACTATGTATCTGCTGTACCACTACTGATGGGCTTAAAAAAAAGGACTTGATGGGAAGATACGAATCAGATGATCAAAAATTATAGATACCAAATAGATGGATATTTTGTCATCCGCTCTGCAAAATGGAAACACTGATGAATACATATATATACAGAAAAGACATGTCAAAATATCATGTGTCCATACTGTATCCGGCGTATGACGGGCTAGCGCCCGGGATCATCTTCACATCCGCTCTCACAGCATCGGCTTCAAGTCGTCCGCAACCTTGAACGGCGCGTCCGTCTTGGCCCTCACCTCGTCGACGGTGACGCCCTCGGCAAGCTCGACCAGGGTCAGACCCTCCTTGAAGTCGACGTCGAAGACGCACAACTCCGTGATGATGCGGCTGACGCAGGCCTTGCCCGTCAGCGGGAACTCGCACTGCTTGACGATCTTCGGCCTGCCATGCTTGTCCGTGTGCTCCATCGTCACGACGACCCTGGTCGCGCTCGGGTTCGAGACGAGATCCATGGCGCCGCCGAAGCCCTTGATCTTGCCGGGGAGCATCCCTGGATGACGGTCAGGTATACATGCATGTTATCAGGAGACTATTATGGTGGGCAATATCACTTACAGTTGGCAAGGTCACCTGTGGCGCTGACCTGCATCGCTCCCAGGATGGTCAGATCGATGCGTCCCGAGCGGATCATGCCGAACGACTCCTCGCTGCCGAAGCACGCAGCGCCCGGGAGCAGCGTGACCGTCTCCTTCCCGGCGTTGATCAGGTCAGGGTCCTCCTGGCCCCGTTTCGGGTAGGGCCCCAGGCCCAGGATGCCGTTCTCCGACTGCAGCATCACCTGGATCGAGGGGTCGACGAAGTTGGGCGCCAGCATGGGCATCCCGATGCCCAGGTTGGCATACATGCCGTCCTTGAACTCCTTGGCGGCGCGACGGACGATGCGCTCACGCTTGCTCGCGGTGTCGCCCTTGCCTAGCGCTGACATGTCCGCGCCCTCGCCCTCCTTGGCGAAAGTGTACTTCTCAATCTTCTTCTCTTCGGTGCTTTGGACCACGCGCTTGACATAGATGCCCGGCAGGTGCACGGCAGCGGGCTCGATCTCACCCACCTCGACGATGTGCTCCGCCTCGACGATGGTCATCTTCGCGTTGCGGCCCATTACGCCGTTAAAGTTGGCCGCGGCATAGCGGAACTGGCAGTTACCCAGCTTGTCTGCCTTCCACGCCTTGATGAAGGCGTAGTCGCCCTTGATCGCCTCCTCCATCACATAGCTCTTGCCGTCAAAGACCTTGACATCCCGTGGCTGGCCGTACTTGGCCACGGTGCCATCGGGGTTGTGTTTCAGAGGCAGCTCACCGGTCTGGACAACCGTGCCAAACGCAGCCGGAGTGTAGAAGGCAGGGATGCCAGCACCGCCGGCGCGGCATCGCTCAGCCAGCGTACCCTGGGGGGTCAATTCCAGCTCGATCTGGCCGGACAGGTACATGCGCTCGAAGGTCTTGTTCTCCCCAACGTAGCTGGCGATCATCTTCTTGATCTGCCCGCTCTCGAGAAGGAGACCCAGACCCGATCCATCCACGCCCGCATTGTTGCTGACAGCCGTCAGGCCCCGGATCGAAGGGTTCGCGCGAACGGCGTTGATCAGGGTGTCAGGCACGCCGCATAGACCGAAGCCGCCCGCCAGCAGAACAGAGTCGGACTTCATGTCCTTGATAGCTTCCGCGGCGGAGGGAAAGATCTTGTTGATCTCATTCCGGCGGACGGTGCTCGAGAACGCACGGGCAAGGAACCGCTGGTGCTAAGGCAAGGTAACTTTCAGTACATAGATGCAACGTTATGATGGCGAAGATGTGAACGAATGTATATCTTCTCTTACCTTGGCCGGGTCTGACGAAAATTGCCTTGCGAGCCGCAGGCACGACCTTAATTGTGAAGGCATGGTGTCCGGATTTGCTCACCGTAGAGCCCGTGTATCCTCTTGTTAATATCCTTGATTTCCGGTTTAGTAGTAGACTGTATACTGTATAAAGCGCGGTGCTTGTTCCGTTGCCCTTGCAAGGCCGCGGAATTCGGACCGAGCAGTCAATATCTCAAGAACGAACAAAAAATCTCGGAATTGCGCGGATACTATTCCGCGGCCTGTTTCTGCCAACAGAAAAAGATATTCCTGCTGAATAATAATAATAATAAGAGATAAATGGAGAACGTACATATACTTGCCGTTGCAGGAACAGTATCTCGGCTTCTCGTTTACCCCGGCGATTTCCCCGCACCAGTGCCACCAGCAGCCGCGTCCAACCGCTCTAGGCCAGGGTCTCTCCGCACGAATCGACGGAGCACTATGACGCCGGGGAACGAAGCATATAAGCAGTCGCTGAGAGGCCCGGGACCTAAGCCAGCAAGGCTGAGGGGAAAGGAGTCATGCTACTGCGTAGTCATCTCTCAGACAAGAGCACGCAGGCAGCAGGGTTCAGCCACGGCAGACGGTCCGACGAAGTCAGACCAGATCGCGCCGAGGACGGAGCAGTTCATCGGCTCGGTCGGTGTTCAGGAACATGGAGCCCTCTGCCGCCGTTCGTGTTCTTCCTCTTCAGCGATGATCGGAGTAGTCAAGCAAGAGCTCAGGTCTCGGACAACTGTTTCCTGTCAATGTGTCTTGCAGCTCAGGCCAGTCCGCTCTAGGCGCGGATTGTGTCATCAGGTCTTGAGTCATCATACTCCATGGGTAATGCTCCGGACTTTCGATTCTCCGCAGAGAAACAGAACCAGCAGTCTCGAAGCAGCGAGAGACATCTTCCGCACGGGATGCGCGGAAGAGCACCATGCATGTTTCTCCAGTTTACGGAGTCCTGTAAGGAATCTTGATAAGGAGTGTTCAATCTTCCGACTTCCTCCGGCAAAGCGATTACCCCTCCCTTTCCGATGAGCGGTCCGAGTCCCGGAAGGGGGACATGCTGACCGTCTGACATGCAGAATCATCATTATTATTCGCAATCGAACAGTTGGAAAGAGATAATAATTAATTAAATCAAGACCCGAATTTTGGGGACATCATGAAATTCCCTTTAGGGCTCTCTAAACCTTTGAAAACACAGTGCTAGATCTATCCCGCTCGTGGACTTTATGATGATGGACAACGCACAAGACCCCTCCTCTCCCTCGCAGGCGGGGTAATAAATCCTCCAACCTCAAAAGCACCGTACATTCAGAGAGTCTTTCTATTGTTATAATTATAATTTGCTTCCGCCTATCCAAGTAATCTAAATTTACATTTAAAAAAATGCACCGGACTACACCGTAAAGGCAGTTTCTTCCCATCACAACACTCTTGTACCGTTCAGTGGCACTGTGCAATGTACATGTACCTAACGAAGGGAGCACTCTCCTATGCCCCTTGCATAACACTTTGTCTACGTACGTATAGTATTCCAAGGTTGAATACCGCGCGTCCACGTGGCCTTTATCCCTATAAACGCCTCGATCCCCGCATAACATAACATATATATATATATAATATAATGTACACATCCCAAAAAGAGGGTAATTTGCAGCACAAGGTTTATCTCATCGCATCTCGCACTCACTTCCCTTCCCTCGCTCTCTCTCACACTGCCTGCCATGGTCCGTGCACAGCCTTTTTCCCGCACAACACACACACACACACACACAAAAACTCCGGTACCTAACCTCGTCCTGAGTGGCAAAAAATTCACCCCATTCAAAGATTAGCCCCAACATAGGACAATCAATAATGAATGAATGGTGGGAAAAGAAAGGAAAAAGACCAAGCCGAACGCGGGGGTCGAACCCGCAGCCTTGAGATCCCAAGATCCACTTCGCTTGATCACTGCTTTGAATCAGTGATCGGGCGCTTATATACTTGGTAAGAGTCTCACGCTCTACCGATTGAGCTAGCCCGGCTGAATCCTATTGTGGTACGCAACCCTCAGGCAGCTATTTATTCTCATTTTGTCAGTGGGTGCGGTTTAGATCTACTACAGTAATTCCACGGAGGAACGATGGGACATTTATTTTATTGTAGGGTAAAATCTATTATTTCCAACAATCCTTTGTTTCTAGTAGAGATTTTTTTTAATTTACTGCGTTTGCTACGAGACGACCTCTGACTCAGACATCCATTTCGCCTGCATTCTACTCGATATGCCAGAGGTTATTCCACGCAGAATGCCTATAGAAACTACTCCGTCTACTCGATGATTGAACAACCCGAGGAATCGAGCGTCACTGCACACTCCTTCGGAGATAGTCACTATTTACCTGCCCATGCAAGCCGAGCTGGTTCTCCTGTATTCATGTAGACATGCTATGTATGTATTTCTCGTCCATCGATTCCCACATGGCAAAAAGGGCCAGGATCGAAGATGAAAATACATGTGAGGTATGAACAACAAATGCCAAAAACAGACTCCTCCCACGATGCTTGCGATAGCTAATGGTATCACAATGCTAAATGCGTACATAATACCCAACATGAGATGATAAGCAGACAAAGCTGGCTAAGAAGGACATGAGAGAGAAAAAAAGGTATTAAATAAGAGACAACCATGTCAGGTGGGTATCCCACAATCTCGCTTTTTCATTTCCTTCCCGCCCCATTCCTCTCGCACTGGAGAAAAAAGAAAGCCCAACACAAATCCGCAAAAAAGTTCTACAATGTGGACGCGAACGGTCCACAGCAGACGGAGCAAACCGGAACAAAGAGGACTTGAAATACCAGCGACCCAAAGCCATCTAAAAGACAGAGATTTTAGACAGAGTTCGGGTGGGCATGTCCGACATCCAGCGCATCGTCGACGCCCTTACGCTTCAATGGAATTGAAGTTGGGGATGCCGCCGGTGGGTCGGTCGAGAAGCCTACCATTGCACATCACGCATGTCAGCATCGTAATTAGATATCCACGATCCAGCTGCGGCATTGCCTCCCATGTAGGCACTTCCTTTCTCATCATCCGGGTTGGGGCCATCTCGCGTACCTGCTGGGCCACCATCAGTCCACGCTTCATAGTACGACGGTGGATCCATGTCCACATCCTCGGGTGCTGCCGCGGTAGTGACACCATCCATAGTCGTTGACGTATTCATGGTCAGGCCAACTCCGCCTTCCACTGTTGCGGGTGGGACCTCGACGACATCCCGGCAGACTGGGTCAACAAGTCGGTCCTTTATGGCGTCGTTCACGTAAACTAGGAAGTACGGCGTCGGAGGGTTCTGACGACCTTGGCTCTCGAATATCTCCGCCGTGTTCTTGACTTCGGTGACAACGTCATCATTGTACTTGCGCCAGATGCCCTTTTTGAAGTCATAGATGTAGATATAGTAATGGCCGAACTCGACGGATCCGTGGTGAACAAAAACAGCGTACAGACGATAGGGGAGGTGCTTGTAATCAGCAAACTGAGTGGAAATCATGGTCTGTATGTCCTTGATCTCCTGCTCCACGTCTTTTGAGAGGAGTCAATATCACATGCGAGAGGAGTAAAGAAGTGTCAGGAGGATGCTTACACGCTAGCTCCGTCTTTGTTATCTGAGAGAGCTGTTCCAGTTCAGAGATAGTCTGCGAGTCTATATCGATTGCCTCTTCCGCACTCTCAGGATCATCTTTCATCGCTTGCAGTTCCTCGAGCACTTGTTTGGCGCTATTGAAGAGGGTGGGCATGTCTTGACCATCTCTCTCCTGCAACAATTGTCAGTCTCCATGCAATCTGTCAGTATTCAAGGATCGTTGCGCATACACCGCGACGCAGCAGTTCCTCTCTGCGGGCTTCTAGTACCCTTAGATCGTCCTTCCACTTCCAGCACTGCCGTCGACGACGCATGAGTTCCTCCTGCTGTGTATCCATATATCGGTCGAGATAGATGGTTTCCCTCAATTCGAGATGGTGGGTCGACTTAAATGACGTCTTCCTGACCGGGTCGAACTGGACACGTTGGATCTGAATCTGGAGGACTGGCGGCAGCTTGCTGATCGAGCCAAACTGCTCTGCCGTTTCACCTCCCACGTCAACCTTCTGCACGTCGAAGGCACCGTCCATGGCAGCATATATGTCGCGAGATCCCGTTGCAACGTCTACTTTTATATCGGACCACAGCTCTTCCTTCGATCGAACTCCCTCTTTTGATGTGATATAGGATATGGTTCTCCCGTAGAACAGGCTGAGGAAAAAGGATTAGCCTTATCCAGTACGCCTTTAAAACACCCCGCATCACTTACTCTTTGATTTGGTCAAGCTGCTCACCGTCCGGAGCGATCGCTCGCGGTTTGATGGCACACTGACTCTGGAAGAGAACATTATTTATCACCTCGGTTACATCCTGCTGCGCCCCTATCTCTACTTCTTCAATGAGCTGTCGTTGATGATCGACTTGCGGAGAAGGCCGTGGCGGAACAGGAGGTGGCCGATTAGGTGGTCCGATGGGTTCAACGACGGCTTGCGAACTCGGAGGTAGAGTAGAATCGTCGACCTGCGAGGTCACCTCAGGCTTTGATTCTGCCACTACTTCCTCAAAGGGAGGAGGTGGTTGATTTTCTTTGTTGTCTGCTGGAGGCACTTCCAGCTCGTCCCTGAGGCCATCGGAGACAAGCGTCGCCTCGCTATCTGCGTCGCTTACTGATCCCTTCGCGGCCTTTTGTTCCTCAGTGACGTTCAAGACCGCCTCCCTCTCTTGGACACCATCATGCTCCGCCGTAGTCTGCGGAGGACCTAGCGGTCCCATGACGGGCATGCCATTTATCTCACCCAGTCCTCCCGGTTGATTCCCTGATACCGTTGATTTCCGACGGATAGCTGCTTCATTGGTTGAACTGATCAACGTCAACCTGGCCAATTCCCGTTCAGGCATAACAGCAGGGTATGGTGAGGTGATCATGTTGTGAAACAGAGTGCGAAGCTCTCTGAGGACTGGAGATCGTCAGCCAGGGAATCCATATACTCAAGAATTCGAAGCCGCTTACACTTCTGAGAACGCTCAACCTCCTTCCTGGAGACTTTGCGGGATCCAACCTGCTTGCGACTCAGACTTTCATCATCCAGATCCATCTTGTGGCTTTCGAAGTCGAGGACCATCTCGCGATAAGGGCGCACGGTGAAGTAAAATTGCAGCAGGCTGTTAAGATAGCAAGTATTGCCTATGTTGTGCAGACCGACCGGCCATTCTGACAACTTGCGATCAGACTGCGATGTGGAGCCGCCGGAAACATAGCTGCTCAGCATCGGACTATTCTTTTCTTTCGCAATGATGCTCAGAGCCCGGTTGTATGTGTCGATTTGTCCCGGAGCCTCATCTACGCAGATCGTGTACGCTGCTAGTATGGCAGCATCGTCGACGGTCCGGTCGGGTATCTGAAGGAGACGGTAGGCATCGCCGACATCCATTTCACCCACCCCTGTCTCACCGGTTTTGAGGAAATGCTTCAAAGTGTCCGATTTTCGAGCTTCGGCGATAAGTTCAACAGCACGCCGTGCGAGGTCTTTGCTTGACGGACTGTCATTGACCTGGTCATGGGAAGTACCCGTGTTAGCCCCTCGTCCATGTTGTCACTTGAGACAGCATCGATGACGGCAAAAAATGTCCAAGATGCTGCCACAAGTAGGACCGGGGCCGTACCTTCGCAGTATACATGGTGATGATGAAATCATCAGATGTACTCTCCTCAACACCGAGGAATACGAAAGCCTGCTCGGCTGTAGTAACCCCTGTTCTATGGTCAGAAACGTCATAGCGCATGTTTCTCCAGCCCAAACTTACTGTCTTCTGCAGCAGACTTGATGCGCTCGCTCCGTCTACTGTCTCCTATCCTCCACAATTGCTGGCGGGCCTCCGTTTCCTGTGTCGTGGCGCTCAGAAAAGCATGAAACTTTCCGATTATGCTGTCTTCGGTGAGGTTCGGGTCTTGATGGTTGAGCCCAAAGTACTTGTACGCATTGACTACATCCTCTTCCGTGTACTTCCCTTCGGCATAAGCCACCATGACAGCTTGCTCAATGGCCTCGCCATCTGCTCCACCTCTCCAGCTCCCTATCGACTTCAGGCATTGCAAGTAATGTGGCGCTCTGGACGGGTCGACAGACACCTGCCGATTATAGGCTTCAATGATCAGAGGGGTGGACATATCTTCGACAGCTCCCAAATCTTCGTAGCATCTACGTGCTTAGTTAGAATTTGCGCGTTTGCCACATATTACGGCGTGGATAGGACGACTAACGGAGCTCCTGGCATTTCAAACTCGCTCGACCTGGGTGACTTGGCATCTGCCAGACGTCAGCTTGGAATCTAAAGGAACGGGCAGGCAACACTAACAGTCTAAAACTCCAAGCGCGTAGTAGATATCGTCATAAGCAGGAACGGCAGTTGGTTGATCTATCTGCTGCCCCTTCCTTTCAGCCGAGGGGCGTTGGTCTATAAGCACCGACAGCTCGTGGACGACGTCATCAAGGAAGATGTTGAGTGGGTCTTGGTAAGGCAGAGGAGCAGGGGAGCCTGGCTGAGGTGGTTGCCAGGAACCATCGTCCTAAGAGAATATCAGAAACACGCCTCTTGACGACCTTTTGGACTAGTATTTCAGCAGCAGGAATATAGCACCAACCTTGGTGCGGAATCCCAAGAATTCCAACAAGTCCTTACAGGGCTTCCCTTCAACGCCAAAACAGACCACGAATCTTTTGTTAACAGCGGAGATTGATCGATTCCTTTGTCCGTCATGGAGGGCATTGCTGATGTACGTCCGCAGATTTGCCAGGACATTGATAGGGAGGGGCCGTGCGATGCCCTCTAGTCGGTCAGGATAAGTCGCAATTGCCTCCTCTGTCCGCTGCTTGAGCAGCTCTGGATCCGTCAGAAGCCGCACCCACTCCGCATCAAGCAGCGGCGAGACGACGCGCAAAGAGACGACTGCAGAGCATGTCAGGTAGGAGCATTCATAGTGGAACGTCTCCGCCCTCTGTCCCTTGGGGGTTATCTCTTCCCCAGACGGTCCACCGCGCTGTCTCCCAGACCTATACACCAAGTGGTGGATGTGATCTGGCTGATTCTGGCTGTGTTGACCTGTTGCAGCTGTGTAGGTCACCAGGACCTGCAGATGGTACCGGCATCTGGAGCAGACAGCCGCCACCTTGTATGTGGTCCCAGGGCCACGTCTCTGGTCTGGCGGGGGGAGGAAGCTCTGGTTTGTCTTGGTGACATAGACATGCTGGCATGCGGCTGGCGAAAGCCATTGCTGCGATCCATCGTAGGGTTCAGCAAACACGGGGGGAACCTCTGAGAGGAGGTTCCGACCTGAGCTGGGTGGATGTTCTGGGTCGTATAACGCGATGTCATGCACGAGCCGCGGAGCAGTCTTGCCTGCAAATATCCATGTCTGTCAGCGGAAGGAAGTGTGTGCCAAGTTCAAGCGACAGTTCTGTTACAGACCTGCCCTCTGTGAAGTAGACATATGTGGCAATTGGCGATCTCAGGGCCGCCAGAGGAACAAGCCAAAAAAGGAAAAACAGGATCGGGTGAAGATGGCGCTGCCAGAGCGCTGGCCGACGTCACGGCGGGTGGCTTTGTGAGGGGCCGCGGAATGGCCTTGTATCTAGGGCATGTACCGGGGACGTCGACGCCAAAAGGCGAATCTGCTGGGCGCGACCTCAGCGACCTGCGTCCACAACGAGACAGTTGTGACGGGAAGCTGAAAGGAGAACGAAAAACGAAGGAGTTCGCGTCTGAAGGCGAAAACACGGTGCCCGAGGTGGGCGGAGGGGCAAAGCACTAGGCAATTGGCTGGCAGACTCGCAACGCCCAGCTTCCACCACCTGCAGCACTCTCTGATGCGGAGACTGCCTATCTATCAATAGAAGAAAAGAAAAACAATGGGCTTCACCGCACAGAAGGGTGTCTCGTCACGTCAGGCCCTTGTCCCGCGGCCCCCAGACCTGCCACCGAGCTTCCCATGTTGATGCCAAGAAAAGCGGTGTCCCGCGGCAGAACCAACCCCGTAGCGAACTCCAGGTTAACCGACGACGACAGCCCTCCCCCAGAAGCAGCGCATCCCCGCCTCGACCAGCCACCATGGCCTCGAAAACGGAGGAGAAGGTCTATCAACCAAAAGATGCGATTGCAGCGGCGCTGAAGACGACCATGCTTACCGGAGGCATTGGTCTCTTCGCGTCGGCTGTGCAGAACACTCTGGTCAAGGAGAATGTCGGACCGTGGGGTGTGTTTGTCAGAAGCGGCAGCACCATTGGTATTTTCGGTACGTCGCTCCCTCGACTTGTTCTTCGAGGAGCTTGCCTGAGGCTGACCATCATCGTCCAGCGGCCATGGGTGGTACCTATGAGTTCGTGAAGACCGCGTCTGCCAACCTGCGGGAGAAGGAGGATCACTGGAATGTCACCCTGGCGGGCTTCTTCTCTGGCTCGATCCTGGGTCTCCGAGGTTTGTTCCCATCTTCAGTTGATATGCGCGATGCCATTTTGCTGACGGACACGACAGTCCGGACTTTCCCTGCCGTTCTGGGCTACGGCGCCGCCCTGGCGACGACTCTGGGCGCCTTTGAGTACACCGGTGCTCTGTGGGGATACGGCAAGGAGAAGGACGAAGACAAATTTGAGCGCCTGGAGAAGTTGAGGAAGGCCTACAGGACGCCGGCTGAGGAGACCATTGCCGAACTTGGAGAGGGCAGAGGTACGTCGTCGCATCAGACACATACGAACCGTTCCACGCTGACTGACCGTTCAGGCATCTACGCACCGGGCTATGCAGAGCGCCGTCGGGAGAGAATTAAGCAGGCGTATGGCATCGATGTGCCCGTTACCCAACCTTCCGCGTCGTGAGATGGAGGTTGCATTGGGCCAGGCAGGTCTTTTCATGTAGCATACTTCCATACCAGGGGCGCCAAGAGAGCCCAGCTGAAGTACCAACATGATGCCCTTACGTCCAGAGCGAGTTTCAAGTCTTTCGATCCCCGGAGCTAGCCCGACCTTGAACCCTGAGGTTGCGTTGTTAAGTGGGACGATAGTCAATTCCAGCGGCCGGGGCTTATGCCACTGCCAATCAATCGTAATTTCCACACGCATGGGGAGGCATCACTTCAGCAGCCCCTCAGTGCCTATTTAAGTGTCCAGCGGTTCCTGAAAGCCATCCACGTTTGCTGCGTAGTTCAACAGTTCTGAGGGACTGCCCAGTCGGGCACTGTTTCCCATCCGTCGCTCGAGTATCGGAGGCCCTTCGAGGGGATCAGTGGGCTTTGCCGGTTTTCCCGCTGTTACACATGCTGCCACACCGAGGGACTTGCCGGCCGGCTCCCATGATATCATCCCCGCCCATTTGTGCGGAGTGCGGAGGCCAAGACTGGACGCCGTGGGATTGCTCTCCTCAGGCCTCTGTTTCTGCCCTCTCCCGCTGCAGAACATGGCGCTGCACCGCCGTCTGCAGGAGACAGGCGTCGTCCGCCGTGCCGGGGCCGCAGTAGTGTCGTGGGCTCGTGGTGGAATGCAGACACGGGCCTGCCGGTAGCACCAGCGCGCAACAGCCGGCCGCCCGGCGGGCAGCGGGCCATCCGGGCGGTGGGGACGGGCGGCCATCGCTGGCGCTCCGTGTGCGGAAGGGCGGACAACCGCGAGCCTCGACGCCACCGCGATCGATCTGTGGCTGCCGTGGCCGTGGCTGAACGAGTCTCGTCTCTCCAGGATGCTTGGGGATGCAGTGACATGGGATGACGTCGGCACGGATGCGGGAGGTTCGTAGGGGTTCTCCTTTTCGGGTGGGGAAGAAGAGACGAGCACGACCCCGGCTTCTGCTGAACGTTTCACCTTGTGCTCGGGCGGATGTTGCCGGGAGCCGTCAGCGAGCAGATCAGAGCAGATCGCGAGGCAGATCGCAGCGCTGCAGAGATTCCGAGGAGCATCGCGGCCAGCATCGCCGGTTCGTCGCCAGCGCTGCAGCACAGGCGCAGCAGCACCGGCAGACAGGACCTCCGCGTCTATCGAGGGCTTCCAGAAGATATCCACCGTATCCACCAGGCCAAATAGTCGCCCTCTGGCGCCGCCGCTCCGCCCTTCCCCGTCGTCGCCGGCGCCGCCTGGACGCGCGCCGGCCGCGCTCCATCGCCGGTAGACGTCATCCGCACCCCGTCTGCGTCGCTGCTGACCCCCCCCCCCCCCCCCCTTTTCCTCGCCCTTCTCCTCCTCCCTCGCCGCCGCCTCCTCTGCCATCGGCGCCGTCGCCTGTTCCACCCTCTCCCCCCCCATCAGTGTCCATGTTCGCCGCGCTGATAGCGCCTGTCGTGACGGTGGGGCCAGGTCCGTGATCGTCCGCAGAGCGAAAAGCGCCCCCCCCGCAAACAGCGTGCTCTAGACCCTGAAGGGCGCCCCCGTCCGCCAGAGTCACCTAGCCCCCTAAGACGGGCGATATCCTGCCGGCCTTGGTTTCCGACATTCAATTGCTGCTGTCCTTGCGATCACTGTTTCTCTGATCCTTCTTGTGTGTGACCTGTACCCGCGCGACGGCTCATCCACCATGGCAATGGCCGCCCGGCCTCCAACGCCATCGCACGAGGCCTACACCACGATGCCGCATCCCAGCGACCCAGCAGCACAGCTGACCAAGGGCTACGGCACCGGGCCAGCGTCGCGCCCGACCTCGTATCTGGCTACCACCTCGACCGGCCCGTCCGAGTACAATGCCGCCCATGGAGCTCCTGTCGAACCGTCGCCGCTGTCGCAGGGGGCTCGACTGTACGAAGAGCTCGATACTACCACCACCACCACCAACCACCGCAGCTCCCTGGCGCTCGATGGCTCGGCCCGGGCTGCCTTGCAGCGTGCCGACTCCCAGATGTCGCGTTCGCACTCCCCGGCGCCGTCGCGCGTCGGCACGCTGAAGAAGAAGGCGTCGCTCAGCAAGAGGAGCAGCTTGAGACGCAGCGGCAGCAGGAGAAGCCTCCGCGCGGGCAGCGTCAGGAGTCTGAACCTCGGTGACAAGGAGAAATACGGCGCTGAGGACCCCAACAGCGCCTTCTACGTGCCGATCCCGACGAACGTGAACCCGACAGAGGTGCTGGCAAACCGGTTCCAGGGTTCGTCTCTATTTCATTCCCGTGTGGGCGTTCGGAGATAGCTGATGATGATTTTTATGATGGCAGCGTGGCGCAAAGTGTTGAAGGATCTCATCCTCTTCTTCAAGGACATCCAGAAGTCTTACGAGACGAGGGCGAAGCTGTTGCTGTCGGCGGCCAATGTCATCAACAACATGTCGCTTCCGCCCACGTTCCTCGCGTCAGGTGGGTTGGCTGATGCGACCGAGATCCTACGGGACTACCACCGGCAGGGCATTATCGAAGCAAACAAGGCGAGGGAGCTCGAAAATGAGGTCGTCCTCCAGCTTACAGGCCTCAGGAGCGATCTGCAGCAGAAGACGAAGGAGATCAAGAATCTCTCAGGGGACTTCAAGAATTCAGTGGAGAAGGAAATGGAGGGAACGCGGAAAGCCATCCGGAACCTGCACGAGGCTCTAGGGCTTGTCGATACGGACCCGGCCGCCACGTCCGGGAAGGGGGACCCGTTCATAGTGAGGTTGAGCGTCGAGAAGCAGATCGCGAAGCAGATCGAGGAAGAGAACTACCTGCACAGGGTGGGTTTGCTGCTGTCTCTTTGCCTTTGATGCACCGGGCTGATCCTGTCCCCAGGCTTTCTTGAACCTGGAGAGCTCCGGTCGTGAGCTCGAGTCCATCGTCGTCGGCGAAATCCAGAAAGCGTACAACGCGTACGCCAGCATCCTCAAACGGGAAGCGGATGAGGCGTACGACACGGTCGAGAAGCTTCGGGCTGGGCCCATCTCGATGCCTAAGGACCACGAGTGGAATGCGTTCCTTGCGGGGACTGACCAACTGGTCGACCCGCGGACTCCGCTCCGCAGTGTGGAGAACATCACCTACCCCGGAAAAGACCACCCCGCAGCGGCGGAAGTCAGGTCAGGCATGCTCGAACGTAAGAGCAAGTATCTCAAGAGCTATACTCCCGGATGGTGAGTACATATTTTTTTTTCTTTGTTCTTCCTCTTCCTCATCGCCACACGCCGCAATTGACTTGGCCTAGGTACGTTCTGTCTCCGACTCATCTGCATGAATTTAAATCTGCGGATCGGATTGCATGGCAGACGCCGGTCATGTCGTTATATCTGCCCGAGCAGAAGTTGGGCTCGCACTCGCAGCCCGACTCGACGTCGCACAAGTTCATGCTCAAGGGACGGCAAACAGGATCGATGCACCGCGGTCACGCATGGGTGTTTCGAGCGGAGTCTCACGACACGATGATGGCATGGTACTACGACATCGAGAACCTGATAGGGAAGACCGGCGAAGCGCGGAATGCGTATGTTAGACGACACTTGAGGACCGTGAGCGCCGGAAGCTTCAAGGCCAGCTCGATCAGCAGCGACGGTGTGATGGACGAGGACGAAGCCGATCGGACGCCATACTCCGCGGACTCGACCGTGCTGAACCAAGAACCCCCGGCGCCGGAAACGCAGTTGTCGTCGCGCCCTCAACCAGGTGGGCGATTCCCAAGTGACGTGCAAATCGACCGACACTTACACGCCCCTCTGTCGCCTTCCAGCGGAGAGAGCTCGGGAGATAGGGAAGCCTCCGGACAGCCGGCACCACCAGGTCAAGAAAACGAAGCGAACCGAAACCAGCCAGCGGACGAGCTGGGTGATCGATCTGACATGGCTGCCCTGGAGAGGCACAGCAGCTACTACGGCGACTTGACAGGTAATAATCCAACAGCCACCTCTGCCACTGCCTCCATGCCGGTAGATCGTAAACAGCAGCCCGTGCATGATACCGGCACGGATGGACGTCCAGCCCTGCAGATCCAAAAGAGCAACTCTTCTAACGCGCCTATCGTCATTGCAGCACCGCCGCCGTCAGTCGTCGTCGACCATCGAGATGATAATAACAACAACAACAACAACAACAACAACCTACCAGACAAAACACAGCCCAGCCGACACGAGAGCGCATCAACCGTGCCCACCAGCAGCACTACAGACTCCACCTCACAGACAAGTAACACAGCCCCCACCTCATCCGCATCCGGAGGGGACAAGGACAAGGACAACATGACGCCATCCGCCATCGCCGTCGAAACCTACCGCCAACTGAAGCGGCAGGAATCCCAGCGCTTGGCAACAAAAGCGGATGATGATAATGATGATGATAATCACCATCATCATCACCGGTCGTCGTCCCCGGCCGGATCCTCGACGCTCGCATCGACCGCAACCTCCCCGGTATCCACCACTGCGCCTACCACAACATTAACAACGACAACGACAAGCATGAGCACGCAACAACAAACGCCGCCGCAGGACGTGACGTCGACATTGGCGACCCGACCAGCGGCACAGTCGAAGGAGAGCGTGTCCACGCTCGAGCTGAAGATCCCGGGCCGGTATCCGCCTAACAACGCCAACACCAACCGCAACAATCCTTCGTCTCCTAACTTGAACTCCAACTCTCATTCAACCTCCACCGTCGCGTGAGATTTATATATATTTGTACAGACATTCGCTCTATACGAGATGAGATAACAACCGCAGACCAACGCACCAAAAAGGAAAGCGGGAAAAAAGGGCAGGCCCCCTTAGTATGCGCGTGTGTGTGTGCGTGCGTTGTTCATGTGTGAGAGAGGGATCATGGGTTACACTTCACAGTTCATATTCATATATATATATATATATATATATAGGAGTACAGTTCAGCATAGACTGACTGACCGACTGAGAACTGGGGCGTACTGTACTGTAGTACTAGTAGCTGGGCTGGGCTTGTCTTGTGACTCTTTGTCTTGTGTTGACTTTGTCTGGGGAGGACTGTTAAGGTACCTATCTCATATCTCACAACCTTTAAGTGCCTAGTTTTCCAAGTTAGGTAGTTAAAACAAAACTACCCTACAAAGAAAGGAGCTTGTGTGCTCCAAGAGAAAGTTATATATACTATATACTATATACTATTGTATACTATATAGAAAAGAAAGAAGAGACACACATGCATGCTATTAATAATTATAAGCTGGCTGTTTTAAACTGCTGTTGTCTGTACATGTACGTGCACTACTTGTCGAAACATTCATATGAGTACCTAATGTACATGTACACACATACATCCCTAGGTACTGTATATGTATGTACATACTACATAGCTGCTACATCTACTCTCTACGGCAACCGAACAGAACGTGACACCTTGTTCCTCCTGTCGGGGTGCTGCACAATCAGCTTGTGCCTTAAGATTAAGAATATAGCTGGCAAGGACTCTAGAAGGCAAAAAACTATGAATTACAATCTGATCATGCCTAAAAACTAGCTGGACTGCTTCAAGTCGGGCAAAAAACTAACACACAAGACAATAGGGGATGTTCAATCGATCTGTCCATCGAGCCCAGTCATAGCGTAGCACGCAAATCAGCCGAACCATCATTCGCTTTTTGTGTCTTGATTCATAAAAAGCAACTGGAAGAGAAGCTGAAATCCGAACCTCGTCGCGTGGACTATGGTCTCGCGAAGGTAGAAAGCACACGGTAATGTTACATGATCTGGTCCTGGGTGATGCCGGGCGCCGGCTCAGCGCCGTCCATCGCGTCTCCCCGAGGTCCAGCGTTAAGGTACTTGACGAAAGTTATGCCAAGAGGGCGACCGCCATACTGGTAGCCAGTGAACTTGGCTGGATGCGAGTTAGTGAAGGGCTCCCCGTGAGTACGCGCGAAGCAGTCACATACCAATGGCGGTTTCGGCGGTTTCTGCATTATCAAACTGGACCACACCGGTGCCACGGGAGCGGCCATTGGGCTCGTACTGAATTTCAGCACGCTCGACCTTGCCAATCGTAGAGAAGAGATCGACAAGATCTTCATTGCAAGTCGACCAAGGCAGCTAAGTCCAAGTCGTCAGTCGAAGCCTAGAACCTGCAGGGCAATTCAAGTGTCTGGTGCTTACGTTACGGACGTAAATAGTGTTGCTCTTCTCTCCTCCAGAGGTTGCGAAGTCTGTGAAGGGGTTAGGAGGCACGGAGGCCTGAGCGTCATAGCCTCCATAACCGCCATAACCGCCCCTTCCAAAGCCGCCGTAGCCGCCGCGGCCACCAAAACCACCGCGACCGAAGCCGCCACGGCCAAAGCCATATCCGCCGCGGCCGCCGTAACCGAAACCGGCACCAGCGTAACGGTCCTCACGCACCTCGAGGGTTCTCCCCTGCCAGTCGTAGCCGTTGAATTGCTGGATGGCATTGCGCGCGTCTTCGGCCGATTCAAATGCAACAATACCGGATCCCTTCGGCCGGCCGCTGGCATCGGTATGGACATCTGCACGGATCACGGCGCCGTGCTGGGCTGCATGATGGAATTGTCAATTCTGGTCCGCTCACACGACATGGCATCGGCTATAGGACAACTTCAGCTCTTCTCGACTTACCAGCTTGGCGGAACAGATCCTTCAGGTCTTGCCAGCCAACATTGAAAGGGAGCTACAATTTTCGAGTCAATATGAGATCCTTCACGTTACCTGGTAGAATGGGTGACGAACGTTGGAAACATAGATTTGGCGTCCGCCACCGTAGCCTCCGAACCCGCCTCGGCCGGCACCCCCAAAGTCTCCACGAGTGGGGCCGCCGGTGAAACGGGGTTCAGCTTCGCGGTCCTACGAAATGATAAGACATGTCAGCGTCACGTCGATCCGATGTAGATCCTGCCTGAAGAGCTTGGGGCATCAAAGTACCTCGCGGACATAGACAAGTCGTCCCATGAGATTCTGGTTGCTGAGCGTTTGGACCGCATGCTGAGCTTGCTCCTTCGTTGCGTATTCCACAATCCTGGATCCCGGTGAGTTGCCATTCAGCTGATGGTTAGTTTCTGTCACGAGGCCAACTCACCCGCAGCCCTACAGTATTCCGGACAGCCAGTCCCAACCCGTCAATCCAACAGTCCATCAAAATAACCAAAGGAGAACCAGGAAACCAGCCACACTACACATTGGCGCCCACCTTCGACATTCCATTCGGAAGTAGTAGCACATCGGCGAAGATAACCTCTCCAGCTGTAACGCACGTCCCTCAAGTCAGCCACACCACCACCTAGCCAGCGTACTCTTCCACCCGCACGATATGACCCTGCTCACCCTGTCTCATGAAATCCTTCAGGTGATGCCACTTGACATCGTAGGACAGATTGCCGACATAGACCCGGCGCTCCTGCTGGGACGATTCGCGCACGGATTGCAACATCTGTTCCTTTGCAGCAAGACGTTCCTCGTACGATCTACCGGAGAAGCCACCACGTCCTCCGTAGCCAGAGCCTGAGTGTCCTCCAGACGCGCCAGCTGCACCACTCATAGGAGATCTTGACCGGCGGTCACTACGGCGGTAGTCGTCACGGCTCCGAGAGCGGCTGCGGGGCGAGTACGAACGACGGCTGCGACGAGGACTTCGAGAACGACGACGTGGAGAACGAGACCTCTCACGCTGGGCGCGGTTAGCAGCAGCCGGGAGGGACGGCATCGAATGGGGGGCAAGAAACGAAGAGAGGCAGACTTGAGGGGACACGGGGCAAGAAGGGACGGGGGGAGGGGGGAAGTGGAAAGGTGGGATCAGGGACGATGAAAGGGAGGGGCGAGAGTGCACGGCGCTGCCGAGAGACCGTGGTATGGGCGGTGGTCAGGTGATGCAACCTTGGTGAAAACCGCGGAAGGAGGGGGAGCAGACGCGCCCGAGGAGGCAGGCGCGCTGTGGCAGGCGCTCGTTCAGCGAGGGAAGGCACGGCGAGGACGGGCGCAGCGCCGTTCTTTCTTTGTCGCCTCTGCCTCAGACCGGTTCACGGCAGGAGCTCCCCGCCGACGCGACCCTCTGGCCGGCGCAGAGCAACAGCGAAACGCTGGCCGCGGCCTCTACGACGCGCCTTTGCCGGTCCTGATGCCTCCCGCTTGCTCGGTGCGCGAGTTCGCGGACGACCATGACCAGCACACAACTCCGACGATCTTCCGGCCCCGACGCGAGGAAGAAGTCCCATCCGCGGGGGGAGTCACGCGAGGGAGAACTTGCAAGAGAAAAGAAGCATCCTACTTACTTGTGGTCGATAAACGTCGGCTGTACCTAAGAAAAAAGATGGAGCCAAAGCGTGAGCCACGAGCTTTGAGGAAGAAAAATGGGGCGACGGGAGAAGAGAGGAAGATGGAGGCGGGGCAGGGCAACAGGGATGGAGGCGAGATGGGACCCGGAGGGAAGAAAAAGAGAGCGCGTGGAGGAGGTGATGGGATGTTGGGTGGGCGGCAGCAGCAGCCAGAGCAGCAGCAGTTGGGCGTCTGCTCGGGAGCCAAGACAAGGGGTGGCGGGAGCAGCAGAGAGAAAAACAGCGCGGGCAGCTTGGGAGGAGAGAGGGGGAATGCGGCTCAGCCGGAGCAGTGGGCAGGAGTCAGGGCGGGTAGAGGGATGCAGCGAGGCAGACAGTAGGCAGAGATGCGGGAAGGGGAGGGCAGGACGACGCACCCATGATGGACAGCTTCTGGTTGCTCTGAGGAGGAGGAGGAGAGAGAGCGCGATGGGAGGGGGGGCAGCAGCGTCAGGACGTACGACCAGCAGCAGGGATGCTGGCGGTTTGCGAGACGGAGGAGAGGGAACGGTCGGGGGCGTAGGGCAGGGCGGGACGACGGAGCGCTGCGCAGCTGCACGGAACAGGCAATAATGGAGACTGAATCCCGCGACGAACGTGTGCGTCTTCTGCGAGTCAGACGGAGCTGGGATCGCGGTGCGGGATCGCGAGTCAAACCAGGCCGCGAGGACGATCCGGGAGCCGTGGACGGTCGAACCTTGATGGATGGGCTAGACGCAACGGCGGGGACGGGGGGCAGACGCGGTCCAGCACGCGAGGAGCAGGTATGTGATCTGGGATCGGATGCGCGGCGAGGATGGCGACGAGGTCGGATGCTGGTGCTGGCAGAGTTTTTTTCTCGCGGCCCTTTTTCTGCCTGGTGGGAGCCTAGCGCCTGCTAGCGCCGCCAGGATGCGCGTGTGCGACGGCAGCGATCAGGCACCGCCAGCAACGCCGCACGCCGTGGATCGACGGCGCACCGTACCTGCAACGGAGGTCCTCAGGAGGCTCCGCTAGGCTCGTCCTCGAGCGAATACAAGATATCTACAGCGTCCGTTTGCGATTTATTATTAATGCGCACCGTCGAGACCCAGCAGTGAGACACGGGAAGATCCTGCCCAGTGGGCCAGAGTTGCACTGCATCAGGCTGCCCTGGGGCAAGGGGTGGTCATTGTGTCTGTTGCAGTTTGTGCTTCTCCAGACACGATTACTATCATTGACTTGTGCTAGGGCCAACATCTGCTCGAGTAGGTCAGCTTTCAGAGCCCGGATGAAACACAGTACTCCGTACCCAGGACCGCACACCGTCTGCCATTCCTACCCAGATCGTTACCAATCATGCAGGTTAACGAGATTACCCGGTGTTTTGACCCCTGCAGCTGGTCCACGGTCCTTACCCGTTGCCCATCTATTCTGTGTGTGGGTTATCTTCGGCCACGACAGAGGATGCCAGACATCCAGACGTCTCCAACCCCAACGCGTCCGCTGCGCAGTTAAGCAGGACCCGACGAAGGCTGCTGCCTCCTCGTGCAGCCCGACGGACGTAGACGTATATGATGAACGCTTAACCGTCAGAACTTAGAAGCAGACCGTGTCGAGGCGACTCCGGAGCGTGCATAGGTATATCTGACGGGCGCGCGCCAAGTGGACCAGAATCTCTCGCGTACCTGCGGGCCCCGCGATAGGGCGGGTGGAGAAGCACGGAGCCGCCGTCCGGAGTCTGTCCGTCATCCGTGCTCTCGCAGGGTCCCCCGGCTCGTCTCCAGTCAGCCTGAACCACCGTACATAAGCATCCGCCACCAGCACGCGGTCTTCTCAGCAGCTTAGGGCTAGCGATCCAGTGCCGTCGTGTCGGACGGCGACTCTGCTTCTGGTTGGTCTTCTGTGCAGTGCTGGACACACAGCAGCCATTGCTCAATCCGCCGCATGCCTTGACTACGTCGCGCTGACCATGCTTATCATCTCCTTTCCCTTTCTTCTATTTTCTGTTCTCCAGACTCATTCCCCAACAGACGCCGATGATGGCCAGCTGAGAGCACCCATGTCCGAGTCCCTGACGCTCGTGTGGCCTACGCACATAGTCCGGTGGTGTCGTGTCTCACGTCCAACCAGATCGGATCGCTCGTGACGGCTGCACGGGCTTGGGTCCAATCACGGCAGCGGGCTGGGTGGCTTCCCTCCTACGTGCAACTCTCTTCATCCCACCGACCGGCACGGCAAAAAAAAGCTCTTCGGTCGCTCGTCGAGACCTGCAGTGGGAGAGAACGGAGAGTCTTCCTCGCCATTTGGAACAGAAGAAACTGGCCCAGCTAGCCCAAGTAACCTGAAGGAGACTGTGTCTCGGTTGTCATACTTTGTTTGCTTTCTCTTTCAAGACTGCCCAGTGGCTGGGCTGGCTGACTGCTTGATCATATAGCAATCTCCTGTGGGACGATGGCACCGCCCCGTGGGCCAAGGCTGTCTCAAGCTCCGCAACCGGACTTTGCGGCATTTGTTCCGTTCTCAGATTTTTCATTTAGTAGTGAATGGCTAACGAGACGATCCTTGATGCCTATGCAGGAGACAGAAGCCGTTACTACAGCAGGACTCCTACTGATCTGCTTCGTGCTCGCTACGAGATGTTATTTATTATCGTCAAAAATTTCCCCCGGAGCGATTTTTGTGACTGTGCTCTGTACGACACCATTGAATCAATCGATGCTGTTCACGTCGGCCTTTGGTTAATAATTTCAGCGGTCGCGAACCTTCTGTACGTGTGGAGTATGTGCGCTGCCATCTAAGAGAAGGAGTGGCCTGCGCCGCAAGTCTCCACGCATACCGGAGTCGACATGCTTACCAGGGACTATCTACCATCGAAACTCAAACAAAGCCACACGCTTCATCCTTCACGTCCTTCCTGCGTAGTTGTTGGCTACAGATCTTCCTAGTATCAGGTGTAACAGCGTTACGACATACTAAGAAGCTGTCGCGTGGAGTCCGCTTGTGTTGGTATTGGAGATCGATACCAGCCAGTCATCTCAAGGAGGGAATAGATAATCTCGGGTTGCTTTCGCGGCCTGTCTTGGTTCTCTGCGTGGGGTGTGCCTCGCTACTCACGGGAGCAATATGCCAGTCTGAATGCAGGGAAGCAAAATAGACCTCTGCCGCAGAAGATTGGCTAGGAGTCTTGACGGTTCCACTTCACTGTCACGCATTGCTCAGCTCATCGCGGGTCGGGTTTCTACGCGGCGTGACTGCCCCGATGAATCCACAAAGAGCATTGTTATTACTTTGTCTCGAGCACGTAAACTGGCTCCAGAAAGTGGCAGCCACCGTGCTCCACGGCGTTAAATGCATATGGCTCTCCAGGTTGCTCCTACTATAGACGCCACTGGTCTAACAACTTTTAGGGCATTTTTTCTTTGATTACAGTATTCCTTATGTCGACAAATTCTATTTATCTACCTCGCTCTTTCGACTTCACTTGATACGGAATACTTCTAGCGTGTGAGTTTCTTGGTTTTTCTGCCTTGAATCAGTCGTTTCATGCATTGTCTTTTTTTTTCCCCGCATATGGAGGCAGCGCTGTGACAGCTGAAATGTCTCTTTTCCACGTATTTTAATTGGTTGTCCAACAGATCTCGGTATTTCGAATTCCCAGCTGGGCTGCATAGACATATACTCCGTACGTCACGCCGAAACCTGAGCGCTCAAGACTTTCGGAACTTTCAGGTTCCAGAATCTTACCAAAACGCTGCTTAACATGTGATTATGGAATGTTATCTGTCTCCTGTTCTATAATTGGATTTCTCCTCATGTCTCTCTCAAACTACGTCTATTATCTTGGTCTGTCCAGAATCCCTCTCCCCACAAATAGTGGTTATCATCCAGTACCGTCTTTGGCCGCAGACAGGTAAGAGTCGGGGACCAGTGCTAATGCATGGCTAGCGCAGCACATGCATTTGAAAGGCTGGCGGTTGGCGGGCGTTGACGAGATCTACTAATTCAGCCAGGCTGACCACTTCCTGATTCGGCCACCGGGTAAATATACGAGCAAACCGATCGTCGGACCTGCATCTGCCAATATTGGAACCTGGACGATTTGTTTGAGTCCGGCGGTGAGCAGACATTGGCCATCACGCAAAGTAAAAGTTCATGCCTTTTATTTAATCTTTATTCCTACGAAATATTGGCTCTAAGATGGAGTTTGCGTCTGCGCCATATGCTTCATCTCTCACAAATATTTTCCTAAGAATATGATCACATTCTTGTGAAGATTTATCCTCTAAGTTAAGTTCAACAACCTCATTCCGTGAGTGGACCTTGGGCTGGGCTATTCTACGGTATGGAGTATTTGAGCGGACTCGAGCAATCTCTACATTGCACATAGCCATAGCCCGTGGGGTGTGCAACGGAATACAGTACATCTGCGACGTTTCATTGTCCGCAAGGCACTGTCCATCAATAACGACGGTGTCCATCGATCGTCTCACTATTCCATGCAAACCAAGTTCTGGCTGCTCTCGAGGCCTGAAGCAGCAGAGGAATGGTGGGTAGTCATTGGAAACGGCTCCATGGAGAGACATAATTCATACAGCGAATGAAAGTTCTAAAGGCTGAAAAAGACTCTTCCCGTTAGACTGGCTGCTTGCAGTCTGGTCCTCCGGTTATGGGGTGCTGCAGATGCGACGCTGAAAGGACGCCGGCCTTGCTGCTGCACACCTGTGGCTTTGGACAGGGCAATCCGATTGGTATGTTCAACAGTTTCCCTGCTTCCCTGAGCAGATGGTGTGTCACAGGCGGGCCAGGCCTTGAGCGAGCAGGATTCCAGCCATTGGAGGAGTCTCGTTGAAGCCCAACGGATCTCGCTGGACCAACCAGGAAGCGGTCCTGTTTGTTGGACTCGGAGACACGAGAATTCTGCGGGTGTTTCTGTGGAGGTCCGTTTGTCTCGTTGGAATAATAGGTGTCCGTGTTTGTCTCCTGTCCCTCGCTGGGCAGAAACTCCCGGCGCCTCCCTTTCTACATGGCATCATCTATTGATCTGCCGGCACGGGTGCATCACCACTCCATCCATATGCGTGGCGTCGTCCTTTTTTACACTCCACCAGGATGATGATCCTAGTGTCTAAATTGAACTCTTCGAACTGGTCTCATTACTTCCTTCCCTCCCTAGGGGAAATCCATCAGTTAGCCATTGGTTCACAACCAACATGTGAGCTCTGGAATTAACAATCAACTAGCAATCAGCACACATATCGAAATATATGCCGTCTTCTCCCGCATACCTGAATATTAATTTCCCGTCTTAAAGCAGCACGTGTTGGCCTGATCCGTACCACTTAGTAGTATGTACGTATGTATAGTTTAACTAACTGAGCTACTCATTGAACCTGGGCTCATATGAGCAAGGACCTCTCTGAATTGAATTCTGCAAGCGATGCCTACAGTAGCGTCGCTAATAAACGCTATTGAATGTGCTAATGACACATATAATATCATATATCATATATGCAACCGTCTAGATGGACTTGGGTAGTGAGTGTAAGGAATAAGGTATTCCAATTGAGTCAAATTAATACTTAAGAACGGAATGAATAGTGGAAAAGTTCTGAGGAGGTGAGGTGAAATGACGTGATAGGTACTTGGTACCTCATCTCACTGGTTGGAGAGCCCCTGTACTGTGTACATATGCCTGGAATGAGAGAGCAAAAGCTCTGAGATGCAAGAGGGGAAATATATATATATATATATATACACCATTTTTCTTCATATTGAGAGCTTTATTCCTATTTATATGAGCATTGCTGTCATTGTCACTGTCATGATTATGATTGAGATCATGATCAGTAGTACCGTACCACGGTGGCACTCATTCAGCATCCTAACTAACTATCTATCTACCTAACTTACATTGTACTGTACTGTACATACTAAATTCCTTCCCCTCTCCCTTTCGTCCTGTCAAGTGTGGTGGAATGGGGGGTTGGGGGGAGGGGGGGGGTTATACGCATATCTTCAGCCCGACCCAGCCATACCTGGCTCAACTGGATGCAGTACTTTTTGCTCTTACTGACTGAGCACAGTACATAAAAAATGACAAGTCGAGTCGAATCTAATGTTCTGGGGTCCCTCACGGTGTCATAATGGTATCGATGTGAACATGAATATGAATATGGATTAGGAAGAAGATAGCATATAAGGATAGAGATAGAGATAGAATACCAGGATCCACATCTGGTTCTGGTTTTGGTAATGGTGCTAGTTCTGAGCCTGGAGCGAGCCTGAAGTGAGTTGGCTTTGACTTCTTGCTTACTTGATCAATTAATGGATGGATGGATGGATCATGAGTGCTGAATGCTGATGGATGTGGGAAGTGATCTTTTTTTTCAAAAAAATGGTGCGATTGTATCTATCTATGTAGTCAAACCACATGTCCAGGGTTCCTATTTGTATCCAGATCTACCTACTTAACTAATGTAGAATGACTGGATGAATTCAGTGCCCATCTGTAAATAGTTAAGCGGGGAGGCAGCTTTGATGATGTAGACTGTAGATAGAGGCTACAAGAGAATGGAAGTTGGTTTTTTTTCTATACGTAGGTATATAATTGCTGTTAGATTAGGGTGGAGATAGTGATTGGTCCATTCAATTGAATGTTGTGATGATAGGAACCATAGACACAACAGGATCTCTTTATTGGTTGTTAAGGAAGAGGTTCAGACTTCTGACCGGGGAGAAAGAAAAGGGTCTTGAATGTATATGATATGCTGCACAGATTGATTCTTAGTCATTGGTCTTTTGGGGTTGGAGGAATCTGACGATCATTGTTGTTGATACAAGGTCGTTCCCGACGTATTCGTATACTGCAATAGGAATTTATTTTATCCCTCTTTGACGGGTGCATCTGTTTCCACACATGCAAATTCTCTGATCCTTAATTGGATTGGAATGTCCTGCAGTATATATGAGTGCAAGTGAAAGAAGACAACAATATCAGGTGTTCTAGGTCTTTGACTCGCACACCAGGCAGGACTTAGGTAAGGCTTTAAGCTTAAGTGAATTCGGCCGCGGGACCGACCTCTGGATCGACAGACCACCTCGTGCGGAGATCTGTCTCTCTGGTCCAAGTCGAGGCGAGATCTCAACATATAAGAACGCCCACGGGCTTCATTCTGATCTCACTTGCAGGAACAACCGGGAAGTTGAAAGCAGATTGGACCGGATACCTCTCGCCGTTCTCCACCTGCCAGGACCACTCTGAACTCACCACCAAACACCGCGCCTCTCCGGAGCGTTCCACCCGGAGGAGTCCTGCGGAAACAGAAACAACTTCTTGAGCTGCCAGACATTTGCCTACTTGGGTGTTCAATCGGTCTACACCATGGCCCAGCCATTGCTGCTCGCTCGATGTCCGACCGCTGCGAGCGTGACCGCTTCGGCTTCATCACTCGGCGCCGCAGCTGCTCGAACTTCATTGTCCCTCTCCTCCATCCGGAGTCAGCAACAGCAGCAATGTTCCCTCACTCGTTTCTACCGGAGCCTGCACAACCGTGGCGCTATTCAGAATAATGTCGCACAGCGTCGATCCTCACAACAGCCGGCTCGAATCCCAAGCACGCTTCTACTACTACCCCGCCAGACCACCAGACCATACCACTCTCAATACCACCCCCCGCTCCCGCCCCACGACTACACCACCTCCCAAGTGGCCATCCTCTCCTCGGCGCTGCAGCACGTCCCCGAGCACGGCTTCACCCACGAGGCATTGACCCTGGGCGCGCGGGACGCGGGGTTCCTGGACGTCTCGGTCCAGCTGTTCCCTCGGGGAGAGATGGATCTGGTGCTGTTCTGGCTGGCGAGTCGGCGTGGGATGTTGAGGGGGTTGGTGGAGGGAGGTTTGTTTGAGAAGAAGATGACGGAGGAGACAACTCGTGGTGGACAGCAAGCGGAAGGGGAGCAGAAGAAGAACAAGAGGGAATTGACCGTCGAGGAAAAGGTCAAGATCCTGGTCATGGAGCGGTTGCGCATGAATGAGACGATTGTGCATCGGTGGCAGGATGTATGTTTCCCCCTTACCTTCTTCTTTCTCTTTTCAAATGGATCACTTGTTTGAGGAAACAGACTCGGACAGATAACTAACCAACTACACCGATGTCAACAGGCCCTCGCCCTCATGTCCCTCCCCTCAAACATCCCCCCCTCCCTCGCCGAGCTGCATGCCCTCTCCTCCGACATCCTCACCCTCGCAGGCGACGTCTCCATCGACGCCTCCTGGTACACGAAGCGCCTGTCCCTGTCGGTCGTCTACGCCAGCGCCGAGGTCGTCATGACCCAGGACGCCAGCCCCGGCTTCAGAATGACCCAGGCCTTCGTGGACCGCAGGATCGAGGACTGCGAGGCCATCACGGAGAAGCTCGGCGGGATCAAGCAGTATCTGGGGTTCATGGCGAGCACGGCGGTCGGGTTGGGGAGAAGTTGGGGGTTGAAGATTTGAATTATAAGCCAAAACAGAATTTCTCCTGCGTTCTTTAGCAGTGGATCCTCAATGAGGGGTTTTCTCCCCTTCTGTTGAGATTTATGTTCAATGCTTTACGGTCAGAGGTCGCGCGACGGCTGGAGAAACCTGGAAAATTGTTAAAAAGGCGAGGGACTTCATCAGACATTTCCGTGAATTACTCAGTTTTGCGTCGCGGCGATGACGAGGATAAACCATTACTAGATATCTGCCGGGCGCTTTTTTAATGTCTCGTTTACTTTTGTACTACATTGTACAGTACGCTACTCGATATGATATGATATCCTTCCTGTCTTGTTGATTTCTACCTTCGCAGATTGTACTGGGGTTTCCTCTTTAGTTTTTTTCCTCGGCTACCTTGACTGTGGCCGGCCCCATTTCCGCTCTCCTAGCTGAGCTGCCTTGTATATAGCCATTGGGATGCCGATATCAGAAAGTCTTCAGGAGATTCGTGTCCGTGCATTTTTTAAAGCTTCCCCCTACTCTACACTCTATTTTTTTTTTCTTTTTTTCTTTTTTATAGGCCCAGCCTAACATGACCACCCTGAACATCAGGGATAGATACATATACAGGTACATATATACAATGGAGATGGTAAAAAAGACATCCTGTCCAGGGTATAAACCTAGATCCCTCAAACCGAAACCTACTCTCCCAGAACTTGCAAGAACTTTTTGTTCAGGTTCTTTTCCTGGCTTCGTTTCTTCTCATCCTCATCGTCACGTACGCTCTGTTCATAATCATCATCATTATCATTATAATCACGCTTCTGCGGTTCCGCCTCCGCCTTCATCTCTTTCTTCTCTTCCTCCTTCTCGTCCAGCTGTCGTTGGTCGTCATCGTAACCACCGACCTTGATCGTCCGGATCGGCACCTCGTCCATCTTCCTCCTCTCGTCGATCTCGCGCAACCGCTTACGCAACCGTCGGACCCAACCCGGCCGGCCGTCGTGCCCCTTGAGCTCGCGGAAGGCTTGCTCGTTGGGATCTGTGTCCGTCCAGAGGCTCCGATCACCGCCCTTCTTCTGTCCGCGCCTCTGCCGCATCCGCCGGCGGTACGATGTCAGTTCCTTCTTGTATTGCTGGACGATCCACTTGACCAGCTCGTAGGTCTGGCGGTCCGGCTCTACGCCAGTCACGTGCATCTCCTCCAGCAGGGACACTACGGTGGAGAGGTCGTCGCAGGTGTTCCAGTGGTAGTAGATCAGCTCGTTGTAGAGGGGTGTGGAGGAGCCCAGGATGACGGAGCGCCGGCCGTAGGACTTGATGGTGGGCAGGATCTGGCTGATCAGCGGGGAGTTGGGGAAGTGGTTGTTGAGGAGGCGGAAGGCGCTCAGGATCATCTCCGGGTAGAGGACGGAGACCACGGGATATGTAGGGACGAATGGAGGAATTTCTAAGGTAGTGCTAGTAGTAGAAGTAGAAGTTGTACCAGGAGGAGGTGTCTTGGGTTCCTCGTTATTGTCATTGCTTGTTGTTGAAGACTCGATAGACTCAACTGGTAAGGAGCCGGCGTCTGCGGTTTCTTTTGGCTGACTCGCCGTCGCGGGCTCCGGGATATTAGCTGCTGCATTGAGATCCCGATTTTCCTGTTCGCCGGAAGATCCACCAGCATGGAAGTTAGGAGTGCCGCCGGCGTTCAGGAGCCGTTCCCATTTAGCGGCGTCGTCTTCTTTCAGGTGCTGTAGGATGCCGAACACACGCTCCTGACAGACCTCCCACAGCCCAATGTCGCCTTTCCCTTCGTCGATGGCGCTCTGCAATGCAGCCTCGATCTTCTTGGACTCCCTCTGGACGACCATCTCTATGATTCGCTCGATAGACATGGGCTGCCTTGCACGTTCAGAAATGTCCACGTCACTGTACTTGAACCTCCGGATCCTTTCAATTATCCTAGATATACGTTCCCGCTCCACCTCCAGAGTGGACCTGGCGCGTCCCATCTTAGGATGCGCTTGTTTGCGTTTTGTAAGCTCTTCCGGTGTCACCGGTTTGTTGCGCCCCGCTTTGACATCCTCCACCGCTTCGTTGAATATCGCAGAAATTTCGGACTGCTCTTTCGACTCTGGGCCGCGAGATGATGACGCATTTTCCTGATTTTCCTGGGATGGTACGATTTTATCTCTTTTCAGCTGCTCTTTAACGAACTCTGACTTTTCCAAGTTCTCCTGCTTCTGGGGAGGCAGCTGGGAGCCCAACTTGTCGAGCAGCTTGTTGAACGCCTCTTTCTCCTCGCGCGTTATCGAAGGGTGCGGTTTCTCAGGTGGCGTATGTTGGGATTTGATGGAGCTTGTTATGGCCACTGCTCTCTTCTTCAGGAGACTCGCGGGGGCATCGCTGCTTGTCGTCGACACTGACGGGGCGTCCGACGTGGATGCCGTAGACGAGTCATTCTGTTCGACATTAGATGTAGCGTGGGAGTCGTCATTTGAAGCTCCATCTGAGATCCTCTCGCTCGAGGATATATTCTCAGTGGAATAGGCACAGCGTTGAGACCAGACGGTTTTGCGATGAAGGTAGGAAGGTTGCGCTGCAAGAGTACGAGTGTGATAGAGGAAGGGCGCAAGGGATTTGTCCGCCTTGAACGCTACAACTCTGCGGGGGAGATTCGCAGTCATAATATAACGGGAGCTTTGCAGTTGGAGTTCAACGGTAGCAGCGGCCAAGTTGTGATGTTCGACTTGGGTTGAATGCTCTGTCCGGATACTACCAGAAGAGACTTGTCGATCATTCGGTAATTACATGAACTGGTGAGTCAATGGAGGCGGTTCCAAGAAGAAACCAGAGATATGCTTGTCGGGAGGTCCACGACGACATCAGAAAAATTATGCATCAAGTATGGATAAGATAACGAGCGCCGGCGCTCAAACTCCGCGGTCTCGCTGTTTCCAGGTCACGTGGACACGCGCGGGCTGATCGTTCTCAACGCGCTCTCCATCGGCGCGTTTGACGGCGTCTGGGGGAGCCAGGGAGACACCACGATCTCTCCAGAGCTGGTGATCGGACGAAAAAAATGTGTTTCTGGCTGACGTCCATCACCCCAAAATGCCGCGCGAAAAGGACGAATCGAATGAGCTCTCTGAGTTCGAGAAGCAGCGCCTCGCGAACATCGCGGAGCGCGATGCGCTCTTGAGGAAGCTCACGCTCGAGGCACAGTCCGCCGGCCTGTTTTCCAAGCCTTCTCCAAAAAGCCCGGCCGGAGATGGCTCTAAACCCAAGAAGAAGGCCCCCGCGAAGAAGGCCAAACAAGAAAATGAGCCCCCCGTACCCCGCCGCATGTCGGCTCGCCTGAGAGGTCTCACTGCGGACAGTGAGATTGCGAAGCGCAAAGCGGACGAGGAATATGAAGCTGCGCAGAGGGCCGAGCAAGCGAAGAGGATGCGGAAGTCCGATTCTTACTCGTTCAACGACATGTTGGTCTCGGGGAAAAAGCTGAGCGGCGACAGTCTTATCGGCGTCGACGTGGTGACAAAGGGTGTCGCGAAGCCATATGAGCGGACGTTCGGGGAGGAGGATATCAAGAAGACAACGGATAAGGACTTGAAGGCATTGAGAGAACAGATGAGTGGATTGAAGCTCTGGGAACCGTGGGAGCCAAACCGTATGATCCTTGCTGCTATTGTACCTACCGTCCATTGACATATCACCACCAGGGATCAAAATCACGCCTGAAAGAGTCTATTGCATGATATTCCACCCGTCCGAGACGAAACCGCTGATTTTTGCCGGTGATAAAATGGGCCACCTTGGTGTCTTTGATGCCTCCCAAGAACGGCCGACCTCCGCTGTCAAGAATGAAGATGAGGACGAGGAGGACGATGATCCAGACCCGGTGATTACAACCCTCAAGCCGCACACTCGTACTATCAGTGCGATGTTCATACATCCACTGAAGCCTACCCACCTGTACACCGCAAGCTACGACAGCTCCATCCGGGAGATGGACCTGGAGAAGACGACGTCTGAGGAAAAGTATGCCCCTGATTCCACTTCGACCGACGAGCCGATCTCCGGCGTTGACATGGCCGCAGATGATCCGCATTGCCTCTACTGGACGACCCTGGACGGGGCTTTTGGACGCTACGACGTCCGCACGGCCGACAAGAGCACAGTCGCCCAGTGGCAGCTCTCGGAGAAGAAAATCGGCGGGTTCTCCCTGTACCCGTCGCGGTCGCACTACTTCGCTACGGCGAGTTTGGACCGGTTCATGCGGCTTTGGGACCTTCGAAAGTTGGACCGCGATAACCCGGTGCCGGTGGGGGAGCATGAGAGCAGACTGTCGGTCTCGCACGCGGCGTTCAATAGCGCGGGCCAGATTGCGACGTCATCGTACGACGACACCCTCAAGATATACGACTTCGGTGCCAAGGGCATCGCGTCTTGGGAACCCGGTCACACCGTTTCGGAGGAGGATATGAAGCCGAATGTTGTTGTAAGGCATAACTGCCAGACGGGGCGTTGGGTTACTATGTACGTTTACATTCTTCAGTCTTATTACATTTTAACTTTCAATTTGCTAACAACAAAAAAACTATCAGCCTCCGCCCGCAATGGCAACAAAATCCACAATCCCACATTCAGCGCTTCTGCATTGGCAACATGAACCGTTTTGTCGACATCTACAGCGGCTCCGGGGACCAGCTCGCGCAGCTCGGAGGAGATGGGATCACCGCAGTGCCTGCGGTAGCCGTCTTCCACCGGAGCAAGAACTGGGTTGTTGGTGGTACTGCAAGTGGGAAACTCTGCTTGTGGATGTAGATTAGACGTTGAAGTGACATAGACTGGACCGGACTGGATGGGTTTTCTTTTCCCGTCTCTGTGCTATTTTTAAAGGTTATATCCTGGTTTCACATTTTATATCCACTTTATGATCCGCGTTGCGGTGTTGTTATAAAAGTGTCATTTGGGTTCTAGATTTCAGAAAGGTTTGGGCGATATCTACTATACAATGAAATTGTGGCTCGGGAACTATATATCCAGGAGTTACGATCAGATACTGAAACAGGGATGAATTGCGCAAGACACATGCGGCAGAAGTCCACATCGTCGTGAAATAATCATTAATTATCGTTAACTTAAAAAATAGAAATAAATATCCCATGAGACGGGACGGACCCTGATCAACTCCAATCCTCTAATGCTTCCACACAACTCTTAAGTTTCAAGATTCTTTCCCTCAACCACTGAGCAAATATGTGTGGAATATCAAATATAAAATAAACAAAATAAGGGGAGGAGTCTAGCGTCCGAATAGATGTTTTTCACGGCGGTGGAATATGTGCCGCGACGAGTCTATTCATCAATTCATTATCCTCACCCTTCAATCACCACCCCATTCAGCCACGGTTTCTTCCTTGGGTCTGAGTCCGAGGTTGAGCTTGAACTCGAAATGGTGATTTCTTGCCTCTTGCGTTTCTTGTCCGCGTTTTTCCTCCCTCCGTACTCTTCGGAGGTCATCACCCCGCTGCTGCTAGTTGAGCGGGATTCGGAAGTCGATTCACTTAGGTCGACTGTGATGGTTGGCATCTTCTCCCTGATCGTGAAGCGCTTCACGGTATGTTCTGCGGGAACCTCCACGGCGATACTGACACCTTCCTGCGAGTCTGAAGCCTGAGCCATCTCTGTGTCGGCCCTGTCCACCTTCGGAACCCCATTGATTGCGACCTCAACTGTACTAGTAGTCTTCGATCCCCTGTTCCGCCGCCGATTGGCCAAACAAGCCTCCCTCAAAGTCATTCCGAGAGCCAGTGCGACCTGTCTGGCGACGCTGTTCCCCACGATCTTCCACTGCTGCGTTGGCCTTCCAATCAAGATCTCATGGTCAGGGAATCCCTGTGCGCGCCGCGCCTCCATGACCGTCAACACTCGATCCTGCTCCCAATGTAGAAACCTTCCTGTGAACGCGCACGCTGGGACAATCGCTGTCGTGATTGTTGGAATGAGGCCGTTCGGATGGACGCGGCTCCAGGAACGGGGTACCTTTGATGTCCACGATTGTTTCCTCCGGGCGAAGGCGTCGATATGCCGCTGGGGCATGAGGCCTCGTTGGATGGCAGACATCAGTCCCTGGGTCCTAGGGGCCTTCGGGATGAGTTCGATTTGCGTCTGTGTGAACAGCGATTCCGTTCGGGAGGTTCTGTGATCCGGTCTTGAGATACACATCACCTTGCCTGTGCCAATCTTGGGAAGGTCCTTCGTGGCTTCGGCAGCAGTGACGTAGTCAAATACTGGCGTCTCCCAGCGCCGGTTTCCAAACGGGAGTCCATTGGCCGCTTCTCCCAACGATCTGTGCGTTGTGTGTCGAGGATGCGAGTGAGTCAAAGCAGGATGGTCTGGGAGTTTCAGGCCAGGTGCAGCAGCAAAGATGAATAGTCTTGATCGGCTCTGGGGAGCACCGAAACTCCAGGCGTCGAGATTCAGAATCCGGGCCTGGTAGCCCATGCCTACCAGGGCACATAGCATTTGGGATAGCGGATTCTTTCTGCTCTTTCTTGCCATTGCAGTCACGTTTTCCAAGATCGCATATTCGGGACGAAAATGGTCAATGTAAGCGGCAACTGATGCAATCATCGAACAGTTCCGCATTGACTCCTCGTTTGTTTTGAATTGATTTGTCAAGGAATAGCCCTGGCATGGGCTCCCAGCGGAAATGAATTCAACTTCACCTACCCTGGCAATAGCGTCGCCTCCTAGATCCCGAACTGATTGGCACAAGAAGTCATTGACTGAGCCCCAGAATAGTTTCATACTTTCTGGATTGGAATGATTGGCACGATATGTGAGCATAGCTATCTGGTCCCATTCGACGGCCCATTCACTTTTGATAGCGGTCCCTTCTTCCAGGCCTCTGTCAAAATTCCCACCTCCACTGAAAATATTCAACGCCCGTAGCTTGGGAGTTGGCGCCGCTGGATCGAAGCCTTCCTTGAGTGTCGTAGGCCAACAAGAACTATCCATAGGCTTCAGCCACGATGTGTCATTTCCTTGAGATCTGACTTCTCGACAAGTGATGTAAAACGCATCACCATTTCCATCTCGACTATAGGGAGGAGGAATGGCGCCTGTTTCTCTCTGGCCTTCAGTGTAGAACCTCACGTAACATCTTCGCCGGATCTGACTGACGTAAATTCTTCGTGTTCGGTCTGTATAAACAAGCTCATTCGGTCGGCTTCGGGGATCGTTGAAATCGCGGCTCCTACGAAGAAGCTCCCGGACCTCTGCCATTCTCTCATCGCAATTGATAATTTCCACAGGTTCAAGTCTGTCGGAGGCTTCTACGAGTACTGTATCACCAGGCTGGTAGACTGGCTTTTGCAGACTATCTCGCTTCTTTCGGTGATAGCAGTAGAAGTCATCTTCTTTCAATGTCATGAACACTTCATCTTCAGTGAGATAGATCTGCCGCACGAAGAAATCGGCTCCGTTTCTCGATTCCGAAGAGAAAAATGAGACGTCGAGTTTCGCGACAACCTCGGTGATCTCGATCTTTCTGTCCCCGCAGTTGCAGTGGTCAGACATGAATAGCTCGTCTTTATGGAAATAGGTCATGTTTGCGCACACGGTGTCTGAAGGCCGGTACAGCCAGATGACATCAAGCCATATACGCCCATTCTGGTGCTGACGAATTCCTTGCACAAACGCATACCACAAATCATCCTCGTTGTCGCTCTTCCAAACGGTGTTTTCATCCTTTTCCGTGGCGATCACATCGCCTGGGCTGATCTGAGATTTTCCTTGGAGAATTGGAGCTCGAGATAAAGAATTAGACGAGGGATTCTGCGCTGCCCTGAAAGAAAATTGTCTAGCTGAGTTGAATCCCAGCTCTTGCAATCGCTGCCGCCGCTTCAATTGAACAGCCGGTGTGGGCTCCACGACTTCCAGAAGACTAGCCCATTCCATGTCTTTAAAACAGCTGTGAACATATGGAGTAAGAAGGGTCCCTTTCACCTTCTTTGGCTGCTCTTTCAAAATGGATTGAGTGACCCCCATTTCACGCCATATCTGATGACGCGCGTATTTCCCGTCTATGTCTACGGCCTGCTTGAAAAGGTAGTCGGAATAGGCGACAACAGCCTGCCTGAAGTCCTGACTGCCATACAGTGAAAGCCAGGCTTGGAATGCAGCATCACCACCGTGAGTCCTCTTTAACCAGGAAGCAAAGTCCGCTCTGAACTTCTGTAGAGTGACCTTGACCGTTTCGTGCTCTGAGAGAAAATCCACAAAATGCTTCCCGAAATCTGCCAACCAGAGAAAAGCATCATGGTATGGTTTGTACTCTTTCGACGGGCTGAGTAGATGATACCAGACCTGGGTCCTTCCACCATGCACAGACTGTATCCAGATATCCGAGCCGACGGTATGCTGCTCAATGTCCTTGTATCCGCCGATTGAGGCGATTCTAAACGGCACACGCTTCAGAAACTTCGCTCCGTTTTCATCTTCAGCGGGATCTGGATCTATCAATATCCCGTCGAAGAAAAAAGTGGTATTCCCCTGCTTCAACGAGACTTCTTGCAATGATGTCATTTCATCGGGGAGGACACTAGAACTGCTGTCTCTGTAGATAACAAACTTATCCAGGTCGAATGAGATAAAATCAGAATCCGCGTAGGTCGATCTTTTCACTGGGGACTTTGATAGCAGGCACCCGAGTGCCTGCTCTTCGTCCACCACAGGACATGGTGGTTGCCAGCCATCGTATTGCGATGGTGGGAAAACAAGATCAGGGAGCTTAATGCCAGTGAAGACTTCAGAACTAGATGTCTTTTTCTTCTCGAAATTGCTTGCTTCATCCGCACTTTGGGTATTTGTTGAGATAGAGAGCACCTCATCAGCTATTGATTCTCTCTCTAAGTCACTTGGTGTGGCTCCACAGCCATCCATTATGTGTGCTCACTGTGACACAAAGCATTCAGAATGACAAAGGATAATTGTGTATGTAGCAGAGCGGAGAGTCCATGACTGATGATCTTACCTAGGTAGGTCGGTAATGACGAGAACCTGGGAAGACGGCTATGTGACTAAAAAGGAACATACCAAGGCCAAATGGTCACAATTGAGGAAAAAGAGGAATGCAGAGTTCATATAATTCACGAGAAGTTGACATCCCAAATGCATAATGCACAATTGATATAAATAGTATTCCGAAGCAGCGACAAAGAGGACAAATCCGCTATTACTTTTACCAACCACAAGGGAGCCGTACAGGAATAGAAATACAAGAATATAAAAAGAAGGAAGAGAACATTATAACAAGTTCATCCTCCCCGACTGATATACTCAGAAAGATATGAAATTGAAGTCTGGATCTCGCTACACTGGGGACCTCGTGTTGCTCTTCTCCGTACCTCACGCGTTATTGTGGTGTTTCCCAATTTCCGGCTGATTGCCTGCACTGCTGACATAATATTCTGCCACTGCCATGCATAAAAGGCGGTAGGTGACTGTCTCAGGGACCAGACATACATGTGCAGACCATTCTGAAGCACAAGGCATGAAAGAGAAGGGAAGTAAAGCGAAAGTTAGTTGATGTAAGGAGGGAAAAATATCTTCTGAGATTAGGCTTTGATGCATTCAAATTGATGCATCTTGTCTCACCAGTTTAGGTGGGCAGGAAAGCAGCAGAGTGAGAGCAGGAGAACTGAGGATGGATGAGATATTGCAGAGGCTTGTATGATGTAGACCTTACAGTTGAGTGAGTCAATTGCTCAAATAAGATTTAGAAGCAGCAGATCCTGACCCTTGGAAACTGTGAGTGAAGAAGCACGGATGTGATAAGCAGATAATGACATCTGTACAGTACTTCATGGTCTGAGACAAACTTCTTTCGGAATTGACTACATTCGGCACAGGGTCCCATGGAGAGTGATAAAGGGAACTGTGAACAAAGAAGAGTTCTCATGACACCAAACTCAGTGGATGGCCCTGCTGTGAAGCTATGGCAAATAGCCTAACAGAAGGAGGTGATGCAAGAATAGCACCTATTAACAGTTGGAGATTATCAAGTTTTGAAAGTACTGGAGTCAGAAGCACAAAGGATTTCACACCAATATTCTTCATTATTTGCCCTGTGTATGCTGTTCCACTTCGTCTACAGTACACATCCAACAGCAATAAATCTCTCATGACATAATGCTAAGGGACTTTCTATACTTAGGGTGTTTACATAGTATGTATCTCTGTTCAGTTTAAGAAGACTGCCTGGGGTAACTACCACGTAGCAGAAACGCAAATCTGGATCTCGTCATAAGACAAAGAAGGTATGAAGACTAAAAAGGATTTACTATGCAAAGCACGAAAAAAAACCTCGTACCCTCCACCGATGTGCAGACAAGAAGGCAGTGTTCGGTGTGCGCTGCAAACCAATAATAGTAAAGACAGGGTATCCAACACCACGATATATATGCTCCCGAACAGCGACCAAGGAACGCTAAATCATGAGCGAAAAATCCAAGTACATCGGGAGGCGTAGGCGGTCACGTACACAGCACTAAGACTGTACATAACCAAATCGTCCTTCCCACTGCTCCCCCGCCGGTTTCCCACCATGTGATGAAAAAGGCATTAGGTCCGCCATGTTTACATAGATAGTGATGAGAAAAGAGAAAGTGTATGCTGCGGCGCATTAGGCTATGATCGTGTACTCGATGAAAAGCATCTCAAACGCTCACACAAGAGCTACATATACAGAACAGATCCCAGGAGGCACACCAACAAGAAATTCATGTGGATTTTCAGAAGGGGATCATGCTCATCGTCATCAGAACTCATTTCGTGGCTCCTCTCGCGGCTGCTGTTGGGAACTATCCCGATCTTTAACTTTCCGTCTTGACGGGGCGGGGACAAAGTCGAAGAATCGGTATTTGCTTGAGGCGTCTCGTGTCATGCTGGAGCGTCGTCCCTTATTATTGTCTGAATAGTCGAGGGAATAGGTAGAGGAATTCTTGGAGCTACTAGTGCTCTCGCGAGGTTCTGACCATCTGGGCATTGTGAAGGGCAGGCGAGTCGGATCCCAAGTCGCAGAAGAAGAGCTTGGAGGAGTGTCGTCATCGTCATCATCGCCATCAGATGATCTGCGAGGAAAAGAAGGCCGAGGTGAGAAATAGCTGATGGAGTTTCTATTGCTTCCGGGTAGACCGGTCACTGGCGTTTCCGTAGCGGGTGTGTTGGGCTTGCTGGAATCATCGTAGAAGGTCGCGGATCGTTCCATGGATTCAACGAGTTCTTCCCACTTCACCTCAAGATTCCCGTTTGGACGTTCCGCTTGCTCAGCCTTGCTCAGGCATTCTTTGGTTCGTTGCTGGAGCCCAAGGACCAATTCATGGAACTTGGTAACAGCCGGATCGATTTCTTGCATTTCGGCCATCCTCTCTGGTGCTGCTTCGAGCCACAAATTGGTAAGGGCCGCAAAACTCCTGGCGTTGTCAATGAGGAACGGGAGGCTCGGGAAGCCTTCTCGAGAAGTGGGCGGCAGGCGGCCACGGATCTGAATGGGAGTAGCATATGACGGTGATACTGTTTCTGCTGGCCGTTCTGCAGGTATGGAGCATATTGCGTCGACGTATTCTTTAAACGACGAGCGATTGCTAATCAGAAACTTATTCATCGGCTCCATCCAGGGCTCCTTATTGCCGAAGGTAGTCATGTTCGCCAAGCCCTGTAAAGCTTTGGCAATGAGAGTCAATGTCCGTTGAGCACGGGGACGAGGATGTTCTATAATAGGACGTTAGATTCAGCAGATGGCATCAACGAATGGACCAGGGAGTCTTTGTACCTTTCAGCAACCCAAAAAGCTTAGGGTTGAGAATTGCAGGGCAGAAGAACCGTAAGAAAAGAAATCCTGAAACGCTGCTATAAGTTACGGAGCGAAGAAAATCGCCATACCGATCCTCCGCGCAGGCTCTAATGTGCCGAAATATGAGCCTTAGCTCGGCTGGACATTTTGACGCGGAGTTGGCAATGGATTTCCACACATTTGTCGTCAATGAGATGAGATTCTTCCAGTTCCGATCAAGATCCTCTTGACGTTGCACCTTTGCGGGATCAACCTCGCACTCAGGGTCACTCTCATCAATTTCGCGAAGCCGCTCTCCGATGGTCTCTTCGAGATACTCTTTTCCAAGACGGCGCATATGTAGGTCAAGGGCTTTGGTCAGTAAAGAATTTCCTCGGAAGAGAAGATTTGCTTCAACAGTAGCAGACCGTCCCAAGTCCCTAACAATCATTTCTCTGTCCTGGCCGTACTCCTTTGAATCGTTCGAATGTATTCTTGCGGTATACCTCAGCCTATTGACGGTTGATTCCTTGTGAAAGCCGTCTATCTCATCCTCAACGAGAGCAGATATCCAGTCGACTGTCCGACCAGATACCTGGAATATGTTGAGGAGAATCTCAGACAGTTGGTTCAGCTCCGCGGACAGAATCTGTGCGAGATTTGGAGTGAGACCATTCGGAAAGTTGTGGAGAAGATCCGACAGCGGTTTATATTCGTCGAACATCAAGACAACAGTTTCTTCCAGTCGAGCTTTCATAAACATTTCGCCAACCTGTTGATCTCTGTCATCAAGAATCGGCCACCACTTCTCGATGTCAACGCCGGGTTCTAGGTCATCGAGTCTCAAATCGACCCTTCCGTATGTGGCATCATTTGACGAAACTTCAATGCCATCCGTCATGTTCACGGGGTTCATATCTTGGTGCCAAGCATAAGGCCCATGGGCAACGAGGGTCCAATCCTTCTGCGCTGGATTGAGCGTCTTCACAAGTATGGAGACGTTAGCGAGGACGGGGGGTAGATCATTGAACGTGAAGTCTTCCCGCCAAAAAGGATTCGCTGTATTATACTTCACTGCTGTCTTGGCTCTGATCTCCCCGTCAAGAAGCACTTCCGTGTAGTAATCACTGACGGCAGACTTCCCTGCAGAAACCGCTTGAGATTTGGGCTGCTTTTTGCTCTTTGACGACTCCTCCTCTTTGACGCCAATCAATTTTGCCTCCGTGATCCTCACCGAAAGCAGCCTTTCGATTCGGAACATGTCTGCGGTGGACTGACTTGCCAGATTCTGCGATCGACTCGAGTCATCGCCTGCTGCTGATTCGGGTCCATAAAGCTCCGGGATGGTGAAAGCACGCAGAAGTACAAACCAGACTTCAAAGAGCTCTCGAGATTCCAAAGAAAGATATATTGGACGCATCAGCGTCTCGGGCCCAGCGTGGGCGGCATATTGAGGATAGATGGCAATACAGAACTCGTCCTCTAGCACTGAAGGCTCCAGCCGTTGTACAGCGCACCGGGAGAGCTTAGAGAGTTGGACACATGTCGCGGGAGGACCGTCCGACTCCGGATACAGCTTGAAATGACCATTCTCCTGTAGCGTACAGCTCACCTTCTGCCATGCCGAAGAAAATGCCCTTTGTTGTCGATAGGTCGAGGCCCTTCGTCTCGAGGGAGGGCGCGCTCCAGAGGCACTCTGCCTGTCCCAGAGGAGCATCTTTCCTACCTTGATAATTGCCGCTTCCTTCTGGACTGTGGTCTCGGAGTTTCTCCTGCGATCTCCAGGACGACGGTCACCTATTGTTACCGATTGAGGCTTGGTCATCTTATTCTGCACGCCTTTGGGTCGGATCGGTTGCCAACACAGTAGAGCAGCAAGCCACGAATCAAAGGTCTCGTTCACGTGCGGCCTGAGTTGAATGCTAAGTCCAGAGGAGAATGTGGATACGCTCAGATAGGAACTCTGAAGCTCTGGATCGTACAGCGTCCGAACACGACATCCGCGCAGATCAGGAATCAAAGTTTTTGCGAGAGCAGGCTCTCCTTTCGCCTGGTATATCAGACTTCCAGTAGCCACACTAATAGCACAGTACCCTGTCGTCCAGGAGGCGGTGGGAGATGTGCGAAAGGACAGAATACCGTGCATCCGCCCACACGTTGTCTTCATTAATTGCAGTATCTTCGTAGCATCTGCATTTGACAGGGGCGACGTGACTGCGGTTGGATTCCGGGTCACCCCTGTCACCAGGGCAGGACCTCCCGGGGGAGCTTTGGTTAAACGTCCAGGCCTCTGACTAAAGAAGGTGGGTGATTGAATGGAGGGATAGCCGATAGAACCTGGATCATCTGATGTCTTGGGACTGGACGAAGCGGCAGTGTTAATAGATCCTAGGCGATTCCTAGTCCTTGCAAAGAACGAACTTGGAGATATCTCGCTTTTCGGGTCATCCAAGGTGGTTGTCCTGGAGCGCGCTCGCTGACTTTTCGCTTCGACGGAAGCGTCCTCGTCATCGCCAGCTGAATAGTAGGCCGTGAACTCTCGACAGCGCTCACGTTGGTCGCGAGTCTTTGTTTTGACGGTTGAGTGTGGGGAAGCACTTGCGCTGGCAGGGAGATACTCTGCTTCAGATATTGGAGAGTTGTTACCAGAGTCGTCGATAGAATCTGGAGTCGCCGTGCGGATGCTTGTCTCCCTGAAGCTATCCGGATAGACCATGCCATGTCGGTCCGTGGAAGACGACTTCTTGCTTGGGCGCCGCTCCACTGGGCGACCGTAGGACCCCTGTTGGCTGGTAGAGTTCCGTTTGAACCCATTGGGACGCTCTGGTTCCATCTTTGAAGTGTCGCACCCTTCCCCTGCGAGCAGCACTTGAAAGGATCGCTACACACTTCCTGAGGTTACGTTGCAGCCCGCCTGCAGCCGATGTATGCAGAGCAACGTCCTCGAGCGATCAGGAGGAGGCGTCTCTCGTCCAGTGAACTTCTACCTGAACGCATGGAGCCCGCTCAAGGGAATGTAGGGGACGTCGCACGTCTGTCGAGGCCAGAGGGTACAATTATGGGACGTTGGAGACGCGGCTCGAAAACGACGTCTGGATCACAACCTACTGGATAGCGGTCGACTTGAGACGAGCTCCCTGTCCTCCAACAAGCGGCCTCTTGTCACGACGCCGCAGCTGAAGGCAACACGGTTATCAGTATGTGCGTCGGGTAAAGGAGACGAAGCAGAACTCAGCATATCACTGGATTGAGACGCTCCAGGACAGCAGGGGCAGCAAAGCAAACGTTCACCAGCGTTCAGTGGCTCGTACCTGGTACGATTGCCGATCCCTAGCAAGCAGGCATGCTCTGCACCACGAGCGGTCGGGTAAGCGAAGGGCAGGGAGCGAGGGTGGGAGGGCGTCTGCACAGTCGGTGACGGCGCTGGAGCGGAGGTATGGAATGGACGGGGGCGGAAACAACCTCGGAAGCAGGCAGAAGATAGGGGATCGATGGACGACAATCGTGAGATGTCGGTCGGGTTATTAGGGCTCAAACTCGGGCTCAGGTCCGCCGCCAATGCCAGTGGACGACGGAGCCGCGGGTGGTGTGTAGAGAGGCACGAGGTGCAGCAGGGCCTGTGTGGGAGGAACGGAGTGAATCGCTCGCCGCGGCCGCTCTTCGCACCGTGTACGCCGTCCCCAACGGCTTGCACGGCTAGCAAGATGCGATGCCATGCGATGCGATACGAGCCAGCTAGTAGTTGGCATGCGATTTCGGAACAGTTTGGCTGCGCACTGGGCGCATGGTCCACCGCTCGTCTTTTTTTTCCCTTTCGCTCCCCCCTCTTGCACACCGCAAGCGTGAGCATCCAGAGTAATAAAATAATGACAATGAAGATGCGCCCAGGCTTGGAGGCCGCCCAGGGACTGCCACTTGCAGTTAATCCCGCTGTGATTCAACCGTGCTAAGGCGCTGGCCACGGGGCAAAGGAGGCCTAGTCACCTGCAGGGAATCGCACTACCGTCCATGAGCGCTGGAAATGGCCTGAAGACGGCAGGGCCCTCAGCTTTCGGTCGGGGTGGTCTTGATGATGCTGAATCGTCGGCCAGACGCCCCTTTGTCGCTGTGGACAGGTGATTTTGGACAATGCCCAAGAGCGGTGGCACAAGGACCTGGGTAACTTAAGGAGGGTCCCTAGCAGTTTGCGGAGTACACATTACAGCAGCAATCATCTATTTCCTATGTACTGTACCTAGGTACTCTACCCGACTACAGGCAAAGAGATTGTTGTACCGGTTCATCAGTGGTCTGAGGCGGTAGACACATACCTGGAGTATATTATTATATTCACCGTCCAGGGGTCCAAGTACGGAGTACGGAGTATCTCGTTCGACTGCACCAAGTACCCGAGACCTGCGATAACGCCCCGCACGGGCCAGAGGACAGGTACCGAGTACGGAGAGGTACTTCCCTCCAAGCCCCTTCGCTGGAAATCGGATTCCGATTAGATAAGCAGCCGAGCGCCGCTCAGCCGAGAGGTTCTTCCGTTCCGTCGGTCGATGGGCAGGAGGCCATGTTGCACGTGACTCACGTGACGGCAGGTTGGCCATGACTGGCCCCAAGCCCTCCAGTCCCGGAACGTCATGCGGCCGCCGCATACGCCGTGACCACTCCCAAGCATATCACGAGATGAGATAGTCCTCCAGAAGCAACCTCCCCTCCTCCCGTCTCGCAACTGGTGTCTTGAGAGCACTTATTTTGTGTGGCTCCCATGGAAATGTAATCTAATATTAAATGTTCAGTGCCCTGGCGTTTCTTAGCTCATGAATAGACCCTTGCAGACCTAGACTTTCTCCCGCGTCCGGGTGGCTGCGATGCGTTTACCATTCGCCAGTCACCAATCGATATTTCCACATCTCTGCGCTGGCGGATCGCCTTGTCCTGCTGAAGTGCAATCACGATGACTTCAAATCTGCTATCGCGCTTTCTGCCCCCCACAGGGTCCCGTTCCGTTTACGAAGCACTCCGTCAAGACGATGCGGAGTCAGACACCTCTGACGTCGAGGAACGTGCCGGTTTGGCACTGGACGAGGAGAACTTGAGGGAACATTTCCATGAAGATGATGTTGAGCATGCCCTCGCCAACCAATCGGGGAGCCAGACAACCGCTCAGAGTGCCGCGTTCCTGGGTCAGGGACGTCCGCGTACAGCATCCGGAGAACGCTTCGGCACGACTGGGGTTCGTGGCGGCAAGTCCGCTCGTCCCAAGTGGATGCAATCACCTCCACGGATGCTTGAGGCTGACGAAGGAGACGACGATGTTCCCGCTTCACTGTTAGTCGAAGGCCACGATGGAGACGTCTATCCGAAACCCCCCGCGCCTCCGCCCACTCATAACCTTGATCAGGAAGTTCCCATTCCAGGACAACCATCCAGAGAGACTCGGGAGCGGTGGGAAGCAACTAGAGCGCAGCAGCCGCTTCATCCTCCCCCGCGGCGAAGCCGCTCTGTACCCAGACCGCCGGGTGGACAGTATCCAAGTCTAACTTCTGTAGATCCCAAAGAAAGAGCAATGTGGAGATGGGCGAACGTCGAAAATCTGGACAATTTCCTCAAAGATGTCTATGTCTACTACTTGGGAAACGGGGTCTGGAGTATCATGCTGAATAGAGCCTTGAATCTTCTGTAAGCGCATGAGAGCCTTTGTGTATGCAGTCAGGATTGAAGCTAATTCAGAGCAGCACTCTTGCTTTTGTGGTTGGCTTTACAACATTTTTAACCAACTGTATCAACTACCGCGACATCCGAGGTAGCAGGAAGTTGGACGATATTCTCATCAAGAGATGCGTGTCGAAGATGTCCACTTCGTCGACCTTATTGCTATGGCTGCTTACATTTTTCTGGATCGGAAAGCTGTTTCAATATATACTGGATATCCCAAGACTCCGCAATTTGCACGACTTTTATTACTATCTGCTCGGAATCCCCGATTCCGAGATCCAGACGATCTCCTGGCAGGAGATAGTGAGCCGGCTGATGGCGTTGAGGGACTCAAATCCAGCCACCGCGGGTGCCGTCTCTGCAAAGCATCGCAAGTTCATGGGCAGTCAGTCCAAGCAACGGATGGACGCCCACGACATCGCGAATCGCCTGATGAGGAAGGAGAACTATCTCATTGCTCTCTTCAACAAAGACATACTAGATTTGACGCTCCCTATACCCTTTCTTAGGAATAGGCAGCTCTTCTCCAGAACACTGGAATGGAATATCAATTTTTGCATAATGGACTATGTTTTCAACGAACAAGGCCAGGTCCGACCGCTGTTTCTGAAAGACACCCATCGACGGGCCCTAAGCGATGGTTTACGTCGGCGGTTTCTGTTTGCAGGCATCATGAACATCTTTATTGCTCCTTTCATTGTCACTTACTTCCTGATGCACTATTTCTTCCGCTACTTCAACGAGTACCAGAAGAATCCGTCGCAGATCGGATCTCGTCAGTATACTCCTCTCGCAGAATGGAAATTCCGTGAGTTCAACGAGCTCTGGCACCTGTTTGAGCGTCGAATCAATATGTCGTATCCTTTTGCTAGCCGATATATCGACCAATTTCCAAAAGACAAGACCGTTCAGCTCGCACGGTTCGTCGCGTTCATCGCAGGCGCCCTTGCCTCCGTGCTGGCTCTTGCGTCGCTTGTGGATCCGGAGCTCTTCCTAGGCTTCGAAATCACGCATGATCGTACAGTCCTGTTTTATCTGGGACTGTTTGGATCTGTCTGGGCTGTTGCCCGGAGCCTTGTGCCGGAGGAGACTCAGGTGTTTGATCCAGAATACGCGCTCCTCGAAGTTATAGATTTCACTCATTACCGCCCAGCCCATTGGACGGGGCGGCTACACAGCGAAGAAGTAATGAAGGAGTTTTCAATGCTCTATCAGATGAAGATCATCATCTTTCTCGAGGAGATATTGAGTATGATCTTCACGCCCTTTGTATTGTGGTTCAGCTTGCCGAAATGCAGTGACCGTCTTATCGACTTCTTCAGGGAATTCACTGTACACGTAGATGGGTTGGGATATGTCTGCTCATTCGCGGTTTTCGACTTCAAAAAGGGAGCCAATGATCTTCCCCAAGGTCGACGAGGCACTGCAAAGCAGGATCTACGAGACGACTATTTCTCCACAAAGGACGGGAAGATGCTCGCTTCGTACTATGGCTTTCTAGATCAATATGGTCCCAACCCACGACAAGGAGCGCCCTACGTCCAGCCGTCTACTCGACGACGATTTCATCCGCCGCCGTCGTTCCCGACACTCGCATCGCCCCCAGGTGCGGAGAGGTGGGACCGTCATCTAGGCCATCAGTCTACAATACGGGCCTCTCGATTTGGGGCGGCTATGCCCAGCTCCCCGGTCCCGTCGATGCTTCTTGATCCGCACCATCAACCCTCCGCCTCAGGATTCCGCTCCATGCATCGCGCACCCACGCAGTCACGATATAGACCCCCGCGTCCGCGGCACCCCATATCCGACACCATCGAGGATGAGAATGAGGCATCGGCTGCAGAGGCCTCCGGAGCCACAGCCACACAGCCGGTGTCGAGCGGAGGTGTAGGGGCCAGCGAAAGCAACCTCGGGGAGTCTTGGCGGACCAACCTGGCGGGTGAGGTCGATGATAGCGATACACCCGAAGAAAGGGAGAACGTCGACGCCATTGCTGGGGGAGCAGGAGTACTGGGACTGATTCAACAGTTTCAGAAGGTGAGCAATGAAGGCAGAGGGAGAGCTCCCGTTGGTATCTAGCGGTCACCACGCGCAAGTTGGGGGCTCGACGAAGGTCATGATTCCACAATCTACCAACATGGTCTTCGCGCTCACGAGTCGCGTGGGTAGAGGCCGATACGGATCCGGGACGATAGGTTTTCTTCATTTGTGATCTATCGCACAACTAGGTTTAACAACTTATTATATAGAGTTAATGCGAGCAATCCATTAATGTGATGCCCATAACTCTAATGGGTTTGCTAAATTTCTCTAGAGAGAGAGAGAGGCGAACTGGAGCGGACTTGGCTGGGCGTAAGACAAGCGTTATTCGAGCTGGCCAAGATACTGCAGACGTGTTATTGTATTATGTGCTGTGCCCTCCACAGGGAGCATGTATTGTGTTGCTGAGTAAGAGCCGACTCTGTCTGTAACTCCATACTAGTACTTCTGCGTAAACAGAAGGGCCAAAAGCCCTGGCGCGTTTGGCGTCTGGCCATGGTCATGAACACGGCGGGCCCACTCCGGAACCAAGTAGTCCATCTGTCCGCAGGCCTTCTGCTGATCGCCGTAGACCAAAAAATAAAATAAATAAAATAACATAATAATGAAAACATGTGCGGAGGATGACATGCGCGGAGACTATACGGCCTGTCGTCCGCTCCAAACATAGTAACCGGCCAAGACCCCGTGGAGTCGGAGCAACCGCGGCGCTCGGCAAGCACGAGTGGGCCCTGGGGCTGGCCGGGGCCGACAAGGGACAAGGGGCACGAGTCACGCGTCCGTCCGCTTGTACGGCGCCTGGCTGACGGCCGCCCGCGCTGGCCTCTTGGCTCTCCTCCCCTCGTCTGCCTACTCCCCTCGCAACAGCATGGCCTGAGCCTCTCGCTCTGCTCTCCAGTCTCCAAGGGTCGGGCAGCCATGTCCTGAGGGGATTTCTCCCATCATATTCCGTTTTCCAAGGCCAGAACCCCGGGGTTGTTCAACCAGGAGCCCGTGGTCTAGGGAGGAAGTCTCGACGGCATCTCCCTCTCTTTCCCGCCCTCCATAGACAGGATCGCCCATCATGCTCAGGCTCCGTCGATATCGGGTCTTTCTTGTCTTCACCGTCTTCTTCATTCTCGTCTTCTTCCACTTCGCGCGCTCACGCGACTGGTCCCCGTCTCCGGAGCCCGCCCCGCCGGCCGATCTCGCGGGAGCAGACACGCCGCCCGTCAGTGACACGAAGTTCAAGCCAGATACTCCTCCCTCTCCCCATGGATTCGTCCCTGAAGAACCGGAAGGGCCTCCCAAGACTGACGAGTCCGCTGATACGGAGAAACCCGTCACGGTCGCCGAAGAACCCGCCTTGAATTCGGTCTCGAATCCCGTCGTCAGTGAACCTTCACCCACGCTCAAACCCACCGGCCATGCTGCTGCTCCTAAGCCGGACAAGGGATACGATGAGACTCCTCCGAAGAAGCGGCCGGGTGATCTCGACTCTGACTTTGGCCCGGAGGGTCAGGGCAGGCTGGAGGTGATACTCCCTGACGCGGGCTTGCCCGAACCTCACTGGAAGAAACTGCCCGAGCACTTCCCGGTGCCCACAGAGTTGCTCATCCACCTCCCGACGGGCCGGCCCAAGGACCTGCCAAAGATCCAGTTTGATTTCCCGGAGGAATCCTCCTACGCTCAACTGCAGCGCAAGCAGAGGCTGGCTACGATCAAGGAGGCCTTTGAGCATGCGTGGATGGGGTACAAGAAGGAGGCCATGGGCCACGATGAGGTCCTCCCCGTCACAGGCGGATATCGCGATCCGTTCTCCGGTTGGGGTGCGACCCTCGTCGATGCTCTGGACACGCTTTGGATAATGGACCTGAAGGAGGAGTTCTTGGCAGCACTGGATGAAGTGAAGAAGATCGACTTTACCACGAGTCCGAGAAAGGACATTCCGGTTTTTGAGACAGTCATCCGCTACCTGGGTGGTCTGATCGGTGCCTACGACATCTCTGGACACAAATACAGCGTCCTTCTGGACAAGGCTGTCGAGCTGGCTGAAATCCTGATCGGTGCGTTTGACACGCCAAATAGGATGCCGATCACATATTATAACTGGGCGCCGTACGTCGGAGTTTTTCCCTTTTTTTTCAGCACATAGTTGATCCATTCTGTGCATTATATGACTAATACCTTGTTTAGGGACTACGTATCTCAGCCTCATCGTGCTGGCACTCGGGTTGTTCTTGCAGAACTGGGGTCCCTCTCTATGGAGTTCACACGACTGGCTCAGTTGACGGGGGAAGACAAGTACTATGACGCAATTGCGCGGATTACAAACGAACTTGAAAAGATGCAGAACGACACGAGACTCCCTGGGATGTGGCCTCTTCAGCTCGATGCTTCAGGATGCAAGAAGGTTCAGCGCAAGGCCGGTCCAGTACCTACGATAGCTAGGGGCAAAACCGATTCCGCCCCGAGCAGTCCGTCGCCTCGTCTGCCACAGGCGCCGACGGACCTGGAGAGCTACAAAAACTACATGAAGCGAGACAGCGAGAGTGGCCTCCATGTAGACCCTCAGCCGGCAAATTATAACCAGAAGCCTGAGCAGACCCCGGCGCCTAGCGCCCGTTCAAATGACGTATCTGGCCAAAAGATTTGTGAGGAGCAAGGCCTTGCCTCTCCACCTTATGCGTCGGTCGACAGGTTCGGGTTGGGGGGACAATCGGATTCAACATATGAATACCTCCTGAAAGAGTACATGCTTCTAGGTGGTCTCAATGACCAGTACCGTACAATGTATGAGAGGGCGATGGACACGGTGCGGAAGTACCTCCTCTTTCGTCCCATGGTCAAGGACGATCGTGATATTCGGTTTGTGGCTACGGTTACCTCATCGGCACCACCCTCTGACACGGACACCCGTTCCCTGAAATATCAGTATGAAGGGACCCATCTTACCTGCTTTGCGGGTGGCATGTTTGGAATTGGGGCCAAGATATTTGATATCGAAGGTGATATGGATATTGCCGCCAAACTCACCGATGGCTGCGTCTGGGCCTACGAGTCCACAGCTACAGGAATCATGCCCGAGACTTTCGAAGTCCTGCCGTGCGAGAGTATGGATTCGTGTACATGGAACGAGACACGATACTGGGACGCGTTGGATCCCTATGTGGAAGAGAGGATCAAGCAGGCACAAGCGTGGTACCAGCGTGAGCTCAGGAAGGCACAACAGGCTCAGAAAGAGAAGGCCGAGGAACCCTCATCCACTGCTCTCGCGGCGCCTCCATCTCACAATAGTGAGGGCCATATTTCAAAGCGCGAGGTGGATTCAGCAGAAGAGGAGGGCAACGAGGTGCCAACCAAGACGCTCCCGGCAAAGAACGGCAAAGCGGGCAGTGTCACAGACATGGACGTCGCCATGCCTGCCAAACCCTCCGTTCTTTCCCACGAAGATTATGTTAAAGCTCGGATCAAGGAGGACCGGATCCCGCCCGGCTTCATCAAGATCTCATCCCGGAAATACATCCTTCGCCCAGAAGCCATCGAGTCGGTCTTCATTATGTACCGATTGACAGGCGACAACTCCTGGCGGGAGAAGGGATGGAAAATGTTTGAAGCAATCAACAAGCACACGCGCACCGAGCTCGCCAACTCAGCCATCAAGGACGTTACGAGCCAGGCGCCCGTGTTTTCGGATCAGATGGAGTCTTTCTGGCTCGCGGAGACATTGAAATACTTCTATCTGCTTTTCTCTGATCCGAATGTAGTCAGCCTGGATGAATATGTTCTGTAAGTACTTCTCCTGTCTAGGTGGGCTATGGAAACCCGGAGACTGACTGGACCTCACAGCAATACCGAAGCTCATCCATTCAAGCGGCCGGGCAAATAATGGCGCCCTGGATGAACTAGTTTATATAGCCTTTTTTTTTCTTTGTATAAATACGTGCATAACACGAACAAGGTATTTTGCTCCTTTCGGCCTAGCAGATATTGCGCCCTTGATATATGTTACTTGAAGGGTAATTGGTCCCTTATGGTATTCTTGTCACGGAAGATGCCGCGAAATAACGTGAACCAATTCAGCGGCAGGTGGTTGGATGCGTCCAGAAATATCATACCGACGCGGAACTTGTACCGCAGGTCAAATTGGGATGACGCTACGAGTATTCATTGACGTGGTGGTGGTCATTACTACTGAGCTGTACAGTACGGAGAGTTACGTGGACGCTTTTCAGATAAAGGCAAGTGACCAAGAAGGAAACGCGCCCAGCGCCAGTCGCTAGAAGAGAGAACCGTTTCAGCTCTAATTCCGCCGGCGCCGATCCCTCTGAAATAGTAGAAAATAAGTCCTGGGCTTAATTACAGACTACTGGTACTCCGCACTCCTTTCTGGGTAGTCCGGGCGGTAGCTTCATCTTCAGACCTAGCTGTAAATGAACAGGATGCCCTTAACCCACCACCCTAGACGCCGTAGTCATGGAGCATGTAGCAGGATGCACCCCATGCTCAAACCCAATATGTCGTCATATGGATTACCTCTGGACTGACCACAAGGTGCACCCAGTTCGATGTGCAGAAAAGAGTGGGAGCGTTGTACAGTGCGCGTCGAGTACACACTGTTCAATCTTTTAGGGGCCCAATGTAAAACGAGATAAGACGAGACGGCGGTGGAACTGCTGTCGTACGTTATGCGACGGGTGACGTCTGGCTATAGTTTTTTAGTTGGGAGACGCTGTCGTGCCATGGACGCTAGCGGGAGTCGACCGCGCCCCCGGACACCGCTGGCAGAGGCCACGCCGCACGACCAAGACCGCGGACTCACCCTCCCCACCGCTGGCTTTGCTCGCTGCAAACCCACCGTCTCGCCGCCCCAAGTCACATCACCGCACGCCCGCCACGACGGCCACGGGACGGGATGAGTGTAGAGTCAAGACAAGCCCGGCGAAGAAGATCGAGCTGTAGGAAATGGACTTTGAGGTCTCCTACAGCCTGGAGAATGAGCAGCAGTTCTGGGATGGTGAGTTTTGAATTGGATCTTTTCCTTCCGTTCCCGTTCGTTCAACAAACACGGCGCATGTCGCCGACACTGTCTATCTGCAGAACACTTTTTTGTCGGGTGTCCATGGTCTGATAGAAGGAAGAGTTTTTGCATTCAATTCGAGAACTGACTCTCTTTATCTGGGGAATTAGAGCTACAGGAGATCGTCTCCGTTCAATGCGACTCCGAAAGCCTCATCGACAATGCGTTGCGGACTTATTTGAGCTTTACGACCAAGTATAAAGGTCCGCTCTCCTTTTTCCTTTCCTCCTTGCCCGGAAGTTTTCCGTCGAGTTTAAGCGCACGGGGAATGGGAGGTTTTTTTTATCTTGTTTTCGACCATGTTATAGCTGACGCAGCACCTGCGGTCGTGACAGATGAATACCTCACCACTGAGTACGATATATCCCGCTGTTCATATCAGCTCTTCTCATCGAATATGTTTGCGACGCACGCAGACTATGTCCGGAGGCAGATCATATATGGCCTGCTCCAGGTATGCCGTGCGCAATTGAGTTCCTGCTCCCGTTTGTTTGCGACTTCGCGCCCTCTTCCCCCCATTCCCAATTTAGATGTATTGATCGCTGATGGACCTTTTGGTGATTGAAATAGGAAGATGATCCCGATACTCTGCACCTGATCGTTTCCTTCCTCCTCTTCGACGGCCGTCAGAATGAGGTCACGTTCCACATGATGAACAAGGAGGGTTCGTTCCCCCGTCTGCTGGAGCTCATACAGGGTCAGAAATCGAACAGCCGCAACGGTGGGGCTGGCCTCCATCGGCTTCTACTGGACCTGTTGTATGAGATGTCGAGAATTCAAAGACTGAAGATTGAAGACCTCGGTGAGTTTCTGCAATTGGACTCAGGAAGGGAGGCGAGAGGACGCTTTCTGAGTGAAAGAGTGGGAGGCCCAGAAATATTTGGAAGTATGTGGCTGATTCAGAGGGCGCCATGGTGTCTTGGGACGAGCAGTGCTAGTGGATGACGATTTCGTGAAGTACCTCTTCGAACTCGTCGAGGAGCTTTCGGACGACGCCAATGATCCGTACCATTACCCCGTCATTCGGGTGTTGGTTAGTGCTCCGCTCGCGGGATCGCAAGTCCAGAATCATACTGACTCGTCCGTCTTAGCTGGTTTTGAATGAACAGTTTATGGTTTCGGCACACGACCCCGACCAAGATCGCGCCACTTCGACTCCTCCGACGAATAAAGTAATCAAGATCCTTTCAATGTATGGAAACGTGTACAAGACATTCGGCGAAAATATCATCCTCTTGCTTAACCGAGAAGGTATATATAATATCTCCCTTGTCTAATCCGCGAATCCTGTCTAACTAGTAAATATAGGCGAGACATCACTGCAACTTCTTACCCTGAAACTTTTATATCTTATCTTTACGACCCCTCCCACGTATGAATATTTCTACACTAATGATCTCCGTGTCTTGGTGGACATTCTAATTAGAAACCTCTTGGATCTTCCCGAAGAGGCATCTGCCTTGCGGCACACATATCTGCGTGTTCTTTACCCGCTGCTGGCACATACGCAGCTGAAATATCCTCCTCACTACAAGCGTGATGAGGTCAGGAGAATGCTTGGCATCCTCGTCCACGGTCAATTCCAAGGAGGCGCAGAGGACTGCGAGAAGATTCTCCACTTTAACGATGTCGACGAGACGACGAAAAGGCTCGTTGCGCGGTGCGCAAGCGTCGAGTGGCTGCAGGATGTAGAGCCTGAGGTCGTCTCAGAGCCGCGCAAGGAAGATGTTTCTATCACTGGTGATACCGCCGCTCGATGCCAGTCACCCGATACAACTGTGCCAGAGCAGCAGGAGGAAGCCCGCAATAGTGTGTCCAGCACCACGACAACGGGCTCACTAGACAGTTCATCGGCTACTACCGTTGCAGAGCGTACCTCGTCCCAAACGAGTTCGGCCCCTGATACTAAACAAGCAGAATGCCTCGGGATGCATCTGGAACCGGCTCGTTCATCTTCACTGAGTGTGCTGGAGGTCGCGGTGCTTCAGGAGAAACCTGGAGTAACGACGCCAAGCCGCAGCGATCCTGCCGCTTGGAAAAAGCCTCCGGATACGGCAGTGCCGGTGAAGTCGAAAGTTAAGCCGGAGCCCCCGAAGACGAGAAGGCGCGGGAGACGTATTAAGGAGGAGGACGATGGTTGCGGCAAAACATCTGAAGGATTGGAGACAAAACGAAGCATCAGCGTCGACAGGATAGGCTCTGTCGAAGAGTCTCTGGCACCGCCAGTTCCGCCTCACGCGCGTCGATCGCCTTCCCGTCCTCCACCAGCTGTGCCCCCGCCTCGCAGATCATCCCATCCCGTTAACCAACACCCATCGACATCGACGTTCAGCACTCCCTCCACCCCGACCGCGCCAAGCAGTCCTCACAGGCACGGTCAGAAGCCAGAACCGCCAAATCCACGGCGGTGGGGACGCGGAAAGCACCTGCAGCCTGGACCAAGTGCAGAAGAGCAGCAGATTCAGACGGAGACCCAAAATCAGAAAGAGACCGTCACGGCAGTATCAGCGCAGCCAGAAGCCCATACAGGCTCCTCAACAGGCAGCCTCCAGGAGGCCATGCAGAACGTTAGTTTCGGTGGATGAGAAAAGTCGGAAGCAATCAAAAAACTTAAAATGCTATGGTATAGACAAGTCACAAAAAAGAGAGATACCCCGGTTTAGAAAGCCATGTCATTGCACATAACATACACACTGTACAGCAATTCATTCAAAAAAAAGCGCACATAATTTAATTAAACAGCCGATCATTATAGAGACACACTGAAGTCCATTCTGTTTTACATTGAGCCACAACTTGATCCTGGTTAGTCTATTTTTGCCCCCAGCGATTCATCGAGCCTGTAGTCAGAAGAACCTCTTTGTGATAGATACTGACGCTCGCTTTATCCTATAGGACTCTCCAAGTGGCGTTTGAGCTGTGATCTAATTAATCAATGGCGAATCCAGCCATTAATTAATTATACATACAGATTGATATTTGCCTTCTTTTTGGCTCTCATATCTCTATCACTTCCTTCTAGTGCATAATAATATGTATGATATAGTAAAATAGAACGGGCATACATAGATGTGGTGTCTATTTATTTTATTTTCGAGAGATCTATATTATACAATGCCTGTTTTTTATTCTTGCTTTTTTTTTCCTAGAAGGTTAAGTTGATAATTATTGCTCTGCATATGTCTGGACCTCCCTCTCCCCAACCCCTTTTTTGTTCGTTGTGCTGCTTTAATTATAATGTTATTGTGGTTCTCGGACAGTCAACGGGTATAACCTTTTTCTCAAATCCGGGACATCTTGAGGCAGCACAAAGAAGGCTTGCGAGGACAAGCTGGTAGATTAACCTAACGGTTCTGGGGATTCAGCTCGAAGCGCCCAAAACTGAGACGCACACCTCTTGAGTCCATATTATATTAGCACATCATTCGACAGCTCTATGTGTGTGAATGAGTATTTGGATATGTTCCCCAGGGAGAGAGAACCTCTTTAATACCTGGCTTCCGTGCCATGCCACGCCATGCCTTAGTTTCTGCTTGGTTCCTTCTTTCCTTCCGCTATTAGTACTCTAAGTACATTATATCTTCATGCGCCATTTCCATTTGTAGTTCAAGCAGGCCCATCTCGCTATGATGAACAGCAACAGCGCCATGACCAGGAGGCTTCCGAGCCAGGAGACCATGGCGCGCGCGCCTACTTTCTCCAGCATCTCTCCGCCGATTGGGATGCAGATCAAGGTCCTGGATAACACCGAATTTTAGGTGTGCTTGAGTTAGTCTACTGCTGTTATCAAATAACTGGATGAAAGAGAGGTAAAGATGATTAAAAAAAATAGGAAGAGAGCCGTACGCGAAGCTGACCAGAGAATAGCACGTCCCGAATCTCATCCCGATCTCACTGGCCTTGGAGATCTGCCCGATGCAGACGGGCGCCAGGCTGATAAACGAGCCCGAGGCCAATCCGAACAGGGCGCTGAAGACATACAGCCCCGGCAGGGAGTGCCCGAACGGCAGCCAGATCGCGAAGATGGCGGTTGCGCCCACGGCGATCAAGAAGGTAAGCGTGTTGATGCGGCCGTAGCGGTCGGCGATGAGGCCAACGCAGAATCGTCCTATGCAGGAGCCCCTGTGGTTGCAATAGTCAGATCAGTTGGAGAGGGAAAAAAAATGTATTGGAAAAAAGGCAGCACGGACACATTGAGGACCGAAAGCAAGACGATACTGGTGTTGGAGCTGAATCCCTGCATGACGATATAGGTCGGATAGAGACCCAGACCAGAGAATACCTCGAGTTCCAGGCCTGTTCAAACGTGACATCTCAGCTTCCTTCTTTCTTCCAAAGCAAACAAACATTGTTTTCATCCATCCAGAAAAGACGAATAATAGACGTACTGAAAATCCCAACGCTCAACCACGTAAACCGCGCGTCCTTGAAGCACTTGAGATTCACCACCCCTTTCGACCTCCCCTTCGGCAGCCTGGCCTTGACAAGCAGAGATCCCAAGAGACACAGCACCATCACCAGGAACGCAAGCAGCCTGATTCCCCACTTAAACCCCCATCTCGCAAAGCCCGCCCGGAGGATAAAGGGGAACACGGTACCCCCGAGCCCGGAACCCGCCATCGCGATCCCCATCGCCAGGCCAGCCCGCCGTCGAAACCACTGCGGCACGGCCGCCATGCCGGTCGTGCTGACCAGCGCCGCGCCAATCCCGCCCAGGACGCCAAAGCACAGCAGGAACTGCCAGTAGACCTGGCACTCGGCGAGCAGGAACAGGCTCGCGACGTAGCAGCACGAGCCGGCCAGCACGATGCCCTTGGGCCCGTAGCGGTCGAATAGCGGCCCGACCTGCACGCCCAGGATGAGCGCCAGGAAGACGAAGACGCCCGGGATCCAGCCGACGTCGCGCGCGGTGTAGTGCGCCAGCTGGTGCGCGGTGAAGTACTCCTGCAGGACCCCGACGGAGTTCATGAGGCCGTAGGAGGCCATCAGCAGGCAGAAGGACCCCAGCACAACCAGCCATGAGGGAAGGCCTCCGTCTGGGAAGGTCTCCGACGGGTCAGGACTGCTGTGATGGTGGGGGCCATCAGCGGCATTGTTGTTGGAGGGACCCGGAGGCTCGTCTTCTTTGCTCGGGACAGCCGAGGGTACGCGTGCTTCCTCGTCGACGATGAAATTGGACGAGTGCTGTGCAGGGTTCAGCTGAGGATAGGCGACTGAGACCTCGGAAGCCTTATCCTGCATTCTTGACGAGGAACTATAGTAGTTGAAGGGGGTATCAACCTAAGAGGTAGCGTGGAATGATAGGACGTGAGGTCTGAAAACACGGGTTTGGATTTCCCACATAACGACTTTATTTACTCTTTTTCTTCATTGGTGCCGAAGCACAAAGTTCTAGAACATTTAGAAAAAGGAAAGCCGTTCCGAAAGATCTAAGCTGCGCTGCTGCAGAAGCAGCGATGAGTCACTATTGCATTAGCCAGGCGGATGGTCAAGCGCAAAAGAGTTGTCAAAAGAAGGGCGGGGGCCCACTAGTAAATTTGGGGGAGCTACTGCTATTCAACCACGCTGCAATGTGGTATACAGAGATAGCAGACACTCAACTGCATCTTCATTTTATGAGAACATCCATCGTTAAAAAAAAGACATGCAGAATAAATGAAATCTCCATATGTATTCATACATGAAGAAGAAAAAAGTCCCTGACGGCCAAAGATGTCATCCCACTTTCCCAGTGAACAGAAGAGTCGAGAAAGCCACCCGAATATGATGTAATAATAATATACAGTGATCGAAAGATGATATTCGTCAAACCCACTGCCTTTTTCCCCTACGCAATATCATTTCTTCAACTTCTGGGTCCAGCCAGCCCCTTTTTGCCAGGGAGTCTTCACAGAAGACCCCAGTACTTCTCAGCGGAATAGGTGTACCTGCCATCCTGTTTCCACTTCTCGTCAAATGCTGTAAATAGGATAATCCCACTATCTGGGAAGCTCTTCTTCAAGCTGGCAATCGCAATCGCTTGGTTCTGCCGCGATGGGACTGCCGCACCGTTAGCCTGTCCGGCATGTGGCCATCCAGACTCTGCGACGACGGTCCTCTTTCCGCCAGCAGTAGCAGAGACCCGTCTTGCTTGTCCCTTGACATAAGGGCCTGCCTCGTCCGGTGTCATGTCAGCATCGAAAAAGGCGTGGCAGTTTGTCGCACAGTAATCAGACGCTTGGCAGAGCTCGGGATACTGAATCATCGCATTGAACGTGTCGACCGTGACGACGGGACCAGTATAGCCCGCAGCTCGAAGAGTCTGACGCGCGGAATTGACGGCGCTGACAACCTCCGCCGGGGTATTTTGTCCCTTGTTGACAAGTTCGTTTCCAATGGAAATTGTGTCGAAGAGGGACCAATCGCCATTGGCAGCATCGATCAGCGTCTTAAGACTCCCTGGGAGATCGTGCAAGTCGAAGATCCCGGCGAAGATCTTCATGTTGTGTTTCTTTGCTGCATTCAGGACGGTGGTCACTTGGTTGCAGTCCACGCCATAGATGCGGACAAGAGGATAATCGACCAGTTTTTCGAAATCAGCATTGATTTCGCCTTGGGATTTGCAGGTGCTGTCGGCATTGTAAGGAGAATATGCGATGCCGACTTCATTGGCCGGAACAGAGCTGGTTGGTACACGCTCGTTCGCAGAAGGTGAGGGTGCAGCAGTCGTGGAAGCAGGCGTTGGCACCTCGGTGGTTGCTTCCTCCACTGGAGGCAGAGGAGGAGACTGGGGAGCAGACGTCTGTTGAACAGGAGCAGCTTCCGTCGTTGGTTTCTCCACTGGAGGTCGTGGAGGAAGAGGAAGAGGCTGAGGAACCGACGTCTGCTGAGCAGGAGGAGCTTCAACTGTCGGTTCTTCAGGAGTCGACGGTGGAGCAGGAAGTGTTGGCCCAGCAGGCATCTCGATTCTATCAGTCAGCATGGTTTCCAAAGTAGGACCTCTCCAAGATTTACCTCCACAGGCTGTGTTACGACACAGCCCTTTGTCTCCACGCTCAGCGTGCTACCATACTGGTTGACCCAAACGATAACTTCAGAGGGTATCGTGATATATTCCACGGCAATATTACGCTTCTTATTGCGATAATAGCCTGTTTGTTCCTTTATTAGCAAAAGAGTTCCATTCCTCACAATATCACATGCTGTTTTGTATGACCGACCATGAGGTTTGGCAATGACGCTCTGCAAGAGCACCAGTGCCAGAGCGACAAGAAAGACTGGGGCCTTCATGGTGAAGGAACTCAGTCTTGTGGTGTCTGTTGACGCGTATATCAGGTCAATCGAGATTGTAAAGAGAATGTATCTGGACACCAGGCCTGCAAGTTGAAAACGAACGAAATCACTGCTCAGGGGAGGTGAGATGTGTAGCGAAGAAGGCCAGTTTTAAACACGTGAAGTCCCGGCAGCAGCATAATGAGTGATGTGGGATGGAGGGTCTCTATGACAACAGATAAACACAGAATAGCAGAGACCAGAAACCAGTAGAATCAGAAGTCTTAAATGACGGTAATACAAACATACCTGTTCGTTGTTTATCGATCCTCAGTTGCATCTGAAAGGAATGTTTTGTGAGTTGCCACAACAATCACCCCGGAATGCTAGCCCTAGTCAGAAATACGTGAATCTGACCTCGGGAGGTTCCTCCTTATTAGAAGAAGATGCCATGTTTCATTACCCTGCTAACTTGAAAATTGAAAGAGACGCAAAATAATGCCAAAAGATCTAGAACTTAATTGAGAATGACCAGTCCCTGAGAACACACTTTTTGTATGAACCTCCATGTTCTCAAAGACTTTACACGCCCTTCCCGGTGCCTACGTCTTTTTGGTACAAATCTCTTAGACATCTATGTAGGATGATTTGTGGAGAAAAAAAAAAGCTATGAATAGATCCTTCGCCTGGCTTATACTGCAGTTTTTTGGGCGTGCTGGGATAGGTTATTGTCTTCAAATTAGGGATACTCTCATGCTGAGGAAGTGGATATTCGCGTCCTGAGAGGATACCCCCATATAGGAGTAGGTAAGGAATGAAGCTAATTTTTTTTAACGTTTTTTCTGCCCCCATCCTCGATTCTCCAGGCTCGAAGTCTCTTTATGGAACACCAACTATTATGCAACTTTCCTTTTTTTTAACCCCTTACACATAACGCCAGACCAACTGTGAACATGCCACACATCCACATTGGTCTGCTACATGGCACGGATGCCACAGATTAACTGAACTGTCTGTTCGATCCTCCGGATTCGCGGGCTTTTCTTGCCATAGCTAAGATCTTGCACAGACAGGGCATATACCCTTACTCAACTAAGTTATTCTGATAACACGATCCTCGGCCCTGTGGTTTGAATGCATTTTCCAACGTGCTACTTGATTGATGTATCACTAAAGCAGCGAAGGTAACGGATTGGAGAAACGTGTAATTAAAATATCTATCGACTCTAAGAATACTCGTGAAGCAGAAGAAAGGAGCAAAACATGAAGGCAAAGAGTACAGGTGTCTATTACTGGATCGGTCCAGTTTTGTCCAGTTGCTTCTTAGGCATTGCACCCTGGTCTGCGAAAGACGAGGTGAAAAACCGAGCCATCAAGGCTGTTGAGGAACAATAAAAGACATTCCCTCTGTCGTAATTTGTGACAGTGGTCAAGTCACGTTCACAGAGAAGTTAGAGGATAGGTGATGAAGAGGCATGAGTGTACCGTACAAAGAAGCTCATGATACGTGGGGAAGGCCGAAATTCCATTGACATAAGGATAGTCGTACAGGAACGATATTTACGTTCCCTTATCTCTTCTTGCTCAGAACCTTCGTGATTGCATGGCGGATAATGGTGCCCGCCTTCTCAACTTCTTTCTTCGTCAGGCCGGTCGTTAGACAGATTTTGAGAGCCGGAGGAACAACTTGCTGTGGTTCAAAATTATCTGGGAGGCTCTTGAGGCGCGTTATGAGCACACCGTTTGCAAGGCACTACATGGCAAGCTGTTAGCATCTTCTCGAACTCTTGACTCTATCTATGGCACCGCGGAGGGAAAGAATTGAGAAAAAGTACCCACCTCGTCGACCACATCCTGCAGCAAGAACTGCTGATCCTCGACTGACAAACGCTTCGCAGCCACAACCTCAGGTTTAATAACTAGGATCATGATTGGGTTCTCTGGAGCGCTGGTGCAGTAGACCCAGTCGCTCCGCGGATCCAGCTGTGCCCACATGACTTTGATGTTCTCCCTCAACTGCGTGATAAGTTCAGGGTTCGTCTGAAGGAGGTTGAGTGTCTCGCTAGCAGTCGTTGATAGCAACGCCGGAAGCGCGGCAGAGAACGTGTAGGCAGCCGCTGAGATGCGCTGATGGTGAATAATCTCCTCCGATCCAGCGCAAAAGCCTCCTCCAGCAATAAGCGGTCCTGCCAGAGATCCCACGATCATATCAACTTCTGCCGCATCGACATTTTGATGCTCTGTCACACCCCGTCCAGTCCTTCCAAGAACACCAAAAGACCACGTCTCGTCGAGAATCAGTCGGAATTTATACTTGAGCTTCAACTCAATCTATCGACGACCAAAGTCAGTACAGCCAGGACTAGAAGACTTGAATATACGCCAAAAAAAATATTAGATGAAAACCTACAATTTTCGGCAAGTCGACCATGTCACCGTAGGATTCAAACAGGCCCTCCGTGACGATGAACCTCCTCGTCAGCGGCTTCTTCGCCTGCTCCTTGGTGATCTTGGCCAGCACCCGCTCCAGATCCTCCATGTCATTGTGCTCATACCATCGCACCGTACTGCGCGAGATCTGAATACCCTTCCGGATGGCATAATTCACACCTTTGTCGGCAACAATGATGTCCCCGCGTTTCGAAAAGGCCGGAATTACACTCGAGATGGTCGAGAATGCCTGAGCGTAGATTATGCAGGCAGGAGTACCCAGAAAGGCAGCGACATCCGCCTCGGTCTTCATATGAACGTCTTGGGTGCCGTAGAAACCAGGAGGACCGCACGGCCCAACGCCATAGTTTCGGAGGGTCTGAATCGCCTTCTCCTTGAGCGCCTCGTTGGCGTTGAAATTATAGAAGTTGTAAGACGCAAGATTGATGACTGTGCGGCCATTGGATAGCTTCGACTTGGGTCCCGTCGGTCTGCAGATTGGCAGAGAATTAGCAGGTCCTCAGCGGTGCCATTCCCGCGAGCTGACACGTACCCAACAATCACCGCTCTCTTCTCCACCTCCATCTCCTCGACTGCAGTCGGAGGCCCTACGAGAGGCTCTGGCGTCCAGTCCTCCACCAACTCATCTATCTCCTCCTCCGACAGAGCAACGATGCCGGGTTTGGTCGAGTATTTCGGAGCGAGCAAGTAGCGGACTGCGAAGAGGAACAGAAACAGCTCAACAGCGGAGCGAATCGGATCATTCTGGTAGCTCGATTTTACGTAGCGCACAACAATGGCGGAACCAGGAAGGCGTTGGAATTGATTTGCGAGCTCCTGAAGGTAAACAGCTAGGAGGTGCAGGGCTTCCAGGAGATCCATCATGGCATTGTCTGTGCCCGCAGCCTGGACTTTAGAGGGACAGGGAGGAAAGGATAGTAGAAGTAGGTTAATGTAAAGAAAAAAAAGCCAAATGAAAGGAATAGTAGACTACATATGTAAAACGGAGAGAGGTAATCTAATCAGTCTCTCCTTCTCAAGTTGGACGACTCGGAGGATCGGGCAGACCCTGGGAACTTAAGGGGAAATTAGATTCACGTGATACGTGGTCTTAGTGCATCCCAGACAACGTCGGTCCCCGCTCGAGAATCATCGTGATGAGATGCTTCGTCCAAAGTCCGTTCATAAATTTAGTACATCATCTTAGAAACCACGATTTTTTGACGAATGCAAAAGGATTTTCTACCGTCTGGGGAAAGTTGCTTGTGGATGCCCCGGAGTACAAGTTGAGCCCGGAAAGATAAAAATGACGAGGTCCAAATCATTTTACTGTCAGTAGGAACCTGGCACTCTCGTTATTACATGCATTAGTCTATAAAAGCTACTGTTGGACGCATATTTGATTTAGACAGCAATACTAACACTAAACGAGGGAAGGCTGGAGTACAAGATTCTAAAGTCCCATGATTGTGCACATGAACAAGACAAAGCCCGCTAACACCCAGAGCATACAATAAGACAATCGGGAAATATTGAGGTCATTAATGTTGGCCTGAGTAATAGGGTACAGACGGACAACAAGAGAACCCACGGTATAACAAGACCCGATGGAAATCCGTCATTTCAGATACACTTCTGTACAGTCAATCTCAAAGTGGGAGAGAGACGATCGAACAAGACGAATGCCACCTTCCTTAGAATGCGAACATCTTAAGGGCGGTAGTCGCTACCGCGTCCGCCTTCATGCCTCCCGGAAGGTTGTTACCCGTGTATTTGGATGTCGTATCATTGTTGTCCTGGTTGATTGGCTGCATGAGGTCCATTGGGATACTCGGGAGGGACATGTTCAAGCGGCGCACGACCAGTGGAGCAGCAATCAAAACGACAAAAACGATGAGCAGGGAGAAGTAAACGATCGAGAAGCGGATGACCCTTCTCTTACGAAGCTTGGATTGCTTCATGGAGTAGATTGGTGGGCGAATCTGACGGCTGTAGTCGCGGTCAGCCAGGTTCTAATCTGAAAAAGGGGAGCATGTGGGCTTACCTTGGACGAAGCCAGAAGAGAATGACTGAATGGAACTTGTCGATATATGGAACGCATAGCGCTGGCAGCATGATAAATAGGAGGAAGTGGCCCAGAACAAAGTCCGCAGCGAAGTAACCAAGCTCCGTAATCTTGCAAAGGAATTCACGGCCAGGCTGTGAAATCGAATGCCAGCCCATGCTATACCATTTACCAGTCCACCAAGCGATGTTAGATTGGTCATGCTTGAACTCTCTGGTCAGAAAGAGGGCGATGATCAGCTTGTAGACGAAACGCTGGATGGCAGCCATGGCAATCATTCCGATAAGACATCTAGGGAATGACCAGCCCTCCAAGAAGAACATCACTTCGAAGATCGCGAGCAGCATGACAACAGCGACTCCATGAGCAATAGCAGCGAGTACTGCACCGAACTTCTTGCAGCACATACTCAAGACAGGACCCATACAGCACGCCATGGCAAATAAACCAAGCGAGACACCGGCGTTGACAGCCATCGGAGCAAAGGCGACAATGCAAACTCGAATCAAGGAGTTGGTGGGGGGTGGGTTGTTCTTAACACCGGTCTGTGCATTAATGTAGAGGTATGGGATCAGAGTAACAGCGACCTGTATCAATGGCCCCATGATCTCGCTGAAGAAAATGTTGGAGAGACGAGCCCGAGGGACGTCACCAGACAGCTTCTCCGAAGGGACTCCGAGAAGCTTGCGCTTGTAACCTGTGATGCGAGTACGAGACAGACGGCAGAAGGCAATCCACGAGGAGGCGTGAGAACGAGAGTTTCCGCGAGAGAGCCATCTGAGGTAGTCCCGATAGTCGATAAAGAAGTCGTCCCAGGCGAATTGGTGGGGATTGAACAGGAATGGGGAAATGCAAAGTGCGAGAAGTGAGACCCAGAACCAGATGAGCGCGGGAGTCCAGACTGTTGTAGTGGCAAATAGACACATCAGGAGCAACCGAGCACCGAAGTAAATAGAAGGACCAGCGAATCGCGAATAGAGAACGCCAAACGGAATACGAGCGGTAGCGAAACCTCGTCCGGTACCGATGTATCGAGCGCCTCCAAAGGCAAGGTTCTGGTGCACGGCGTTGGAGTAGATCTGGCAAACAAAGACCTCGAACATGAACGAGAAAGAACCGAAGTGTTTGGCAAGACGGGTCGCCATGCGCCAGAGTCCTCTCTCGGTTAGTTCCTGGACAGCCAGAGGAACGAACGAGATGAAGAAGACAATGAAGATGGAGACGATGCATCGGTTGACCCAGTCCAGGACAGGCTGCAAGTTGGCACATCCAGTCGGCATCAGCGGGTCGGTGATCGGCACATTAGGGTTGTAGCGACAAATGATTGTTTCATGGCGCAGGGCTCCCAGATTGATCAGGACGATCATGAACATTTGCACCGACAACATGATGAACATGTTGTTGACGTGGAATCCAGGATGGGCATAGTAAAACGACAAGAAGCGATCAAGAGGAAGCTGAGTGCCAAGGTAGTAATACTCGCGAGACAACATCTGCTCACCCATACCGGTTCCGATTTTGGTTGTGAAATTGAGAATGGAACCAAAGCCAAGATCACGACCCTTACCGCACTGGTAGTACTCGCAATGCTTGATACGGCCACCACGCATCATCGCGTTCATACCGGCGTAGATATCCTCGTTCAGATGCAGACCTTTCTGGGCTTTAGACACGCCGCCACGGGTACACATGAAGGTAGCATTCAGGAAATCGGGGTGACCATAGTGCAGCTTGCCACCAATTTGAGCAAGGGTACGCGCAAACAGCGTACCGAACGTCTGTTCTTTTCCGGCAGCAACGTCACCAAGGATACCAATGTTCTCCGAAAAGATATACTCGCGAGCACCAAGGATGGCAACTGGGTAGGTCGTGGTTGAGGGGAGACCGGGTGTGTAAGGAGAGACATTGTCCGTGGTCATCTCTTCAAACTCGGCAAGCACACTGCGGATTTTGAGACACTCTTCCAGGTAGTTGTCCTGGTTGGCATCGACAAGCTGGATATATTCGCCGCGGTAGAAGATGATTGCATGGTTCTGGTTGTCTGACTTGCCGTCTCCGAGAATAGGGTTGCCCGAGAGCTGAATTCTAAACTTGGGCTTCCGCATACCATTGTCCAGCAGTTCCGAGTGTCCGTCAATCAAGGCCGAGTACAACCTAGGCTCTTCTCCCTCATTCACTGGAGGCTCCTCGTCCAAATAGGCAATTTGCAAATCAGGATAGGCACGGAGAAGGAATTCCGTATTCTCACGTTCTTCCTTGTTGAACTTGGCATACCGTTGCATGGAAACGCAAATTTTGAACTTGCGACGTGCCATCCTCTCGAGTTCACGCTCCAGTTTGTCCGTGTTACCGCCGAACATTTGTACAACCTCGGGATTCTCAACACGGTACAGAAGTTTGATAGCCCGGCTGTAGTTCATGAAACCTGAGATTGTACGGTAGAGGGTTTGAGAACGCAGAGAAGCCCAGATACGAGTGCGAAGTGTGTACTCTGGAGCAGCAGACTTGAATCCAATGCAGTAAAACGGCAGGTCATCAATCTTGCTCTTGGCAGCATCCTTCTCAGTCTTCTCGTAATCACCATTCATCTGGGAGGTCTCGTCGGCCAAAATCTTCGTGTCCTTGACAAAGCAGTCCCATTCATGAGGATGAAGCTGTTTGAGGTACTCAAGCAAAGTAACACGGGAGTACGGCTCATCCTCACGAATAATTTCACGCAATGACAGAAGGATCTTCTCACTGTAGTGGGGAATCAAGACAGTGAAAGTCGGCATGTTGTCGACGGGAAGAGGCTCCGGAATGGGTGTCGAGAGAGACTGGGCGAAGAACGAAATGCGGCGCTCAGCTTCACTTTGCGCTGGGAAGAATTCAGTCTTAAAAGATTGATCTTCCTGGGAGACAAAGAAAGTTGGAGCACGCAATGTCCTTTTACCCTCCTGTTCCGAAGGCACCTGATGGTACAACAGCTTTTGAACATGGTCGATCGCCAGCAGATGCTCACGGTACATCGAAATGACAATTGCGTTCCACACCTGTGAGATCAGGACCTTAGGCTTGTACTTGATCTCCATGTCTGTAGTGGCGAGAACCTTCGAGTAGATACGCTTCGGCAGGCGAGAAAAGATGTTTCTCCAAGGCGACCAGATCGAAACACCGAGGTAGAATGAGCGGGCGACCGAAAACACAGTGTTCATGATGATATACCACAGGTAGCTATCCAAGAAGTAGAGCGTCAAGTCCATGATGAACATGAGACCCAACAAGATCTGTGGTTGACTCTTGCAAAGGACGTTGGGGATTAATTTGTCGCCTGCGCATCGGTGGATCTTCATTGGCGCGAGGATACGGATAGGGTCCTTGAACGAAAGAGTCAGGAAGAAATAAGACTCGGTCAACTTCGCGCCAAGGACGCAGACCCAGAGACCGTACGACATCCACATATCATTGCCAGTGAGACGAGGATAGCTTGCAGTGAACGTCTGACTGGCAACGTATCGGCGACCATGCTTTTTCAGATAGCTGCCAAATAGACCGCCGAGAGGCATCACAGAAAAGAAAATGAACGTCGCCAGGGCAATGAAGAACTGAACGATTCCCAATATGAGAGCGATGTTGTCATTCCCATCCGAGATCATGAAAATGTATACACTGGGACCGACATTGAGGGCAAACACGAAGAGGAGGAAGAGGAGCCGCTTGGTCAGATGCTGAGCACCGGCCCATCGTCGAGGCACATACAACCATTCACAAAGAGTGGCCAGGATCTGAATGAATGAACACACTGCACCACCAAGGGCAACAGCAGACCACCATCTTGATGCGGGGGGCTTGTTGTTCACCTGCTGTTCATAGTGCTCCGTATACAGGACAGGAGCATTGAAGGCCGTGAAGAACCAGAAAGAGCCCAGGTGGATAATCCAGATTCGGTTGAAATTGGTGATCATGTGCAACCACGATCTGGTCTCCTTGTACGTTTTGAAAAACGCCTTCTTCCAGTTAACATCCTTGAGTTTGGTCCATCGCTCCGCGGGCGGGATATCAACCAGCCGAGTCTTGTCGTTAAGGACGATTCGCTCAATTCCCTCTGGGTACCAGAATAGCTGATTCATGTCATCATATCCAATGATCTCGTTGTGATCGCGTTCGCGCCGAACATACTTGCCGTCCAAGATTTCATACCCTTGGTCCCTACAGAACCGGTAGAGAGGGGTGATAATCTCGTTGAGGTACGTAAACTCAGGAACAGGCTCGACACGGTTCTGACATTCGGGGGATTGATAATAGTCATCCGCGCACTTGAAGATGAAGCAGAGGCACTCAGGCATGAACCGGACCTGGTTCGCTTCACCCCAGCAGAGCAGGTAGAGTGCCAACTGGCGTGCACGATCATGCTGCGACATGCGGTTCATGCGTGTCTTCCATCGGTACTCAGCGGCTTCCAGACTGTTGTCTCCTTCCAGAGCTTCCAGGGTTTCCTGTTCGTTTTCGGGATTCTGTGCGCCTTTCTTGGCCTTGCGCTTGCCTTTTTTATCCTTCATATTCGCGAAACCCACAGCGTCGTCCAAGTCCAGATGGGCAGCAAAGTACCAACGCCGATAGTTGGCATTGTCACCCCCAATGTAATCCGCGTGCAAGGACAGAAGAGCCTGGTTGGGAGTCATCCGAGAAGCCCGTGAGTCCAGCAGGGTCATCATATGGTCGTACATGTTGCGCATGCTGTCGCGCTGGAAACCGAATTTGTTCACAAGATCAAGGAAGATATCCTCGATCTCCTCCTTTGAGAGAGGGATCTGGGCGTCCGACGTCCATGCAGGGTATGGCTCCCGAGAGCGCTGACCGGCTGGTAGAGAGTTGCCGTACTCCCCATACACTGGGGTCGAGGCGCCGGAGGATCGGTTGCCGGCATACGAGACATTAGAAGACGCTGGTCGATAGCCCCGACCGCCCAGCTGGCTGTCATTGTAGCTGTTGTACCTCTCATCGCCTCGTCCATAATAGTCCATGTCAGCAGCACGAGCCGTGTCCGACCTCATGGTGAAGTCGCTGAACGTCTCCGAATCATCCTCCGAATCCCCGCGACGCCTGCCGCTTCCTCCATTCCCGCCTTGATCATAGTACTGATCGTTGTAGTAGTCATCATGATAACCTTGCTGACCACCCTCATAGTAACCTCCGTCGTGGTGATAGGAGTGGTCGCTGCTCCATTGTCAGTAGGGTTGCTAAAGGTAATCTCAGAGTATCGAAGTGCTTACCCTCTATCGTAGTACCCATCACCGTGCTGCGAGTAGTCGTTTGGATCATAGTAGCCCTGGCCATGGCCGTCCTGATAGTACGAGTCGCCATGCCCTCCTTGATGGCCATAGCCATCGTCGTAGTGACCCTGCTGACCCGACATGGTCAAAGGCGAAAATCAACTCGACTCCTGATACCCTGTAGTCAAGGTAAGAACGAATTCTCCCGCATGCAATTTGTAGAGTTTGTTAGGTCACGGTCTACGTGCCCTCGAGAAGGAGGCACGCAGATGCCGCGGGTGAATGGACACTCACGTTACAATCCGCCCATTAAACAGTATTCCGTTGCAAGAACTGTAGATTCGGTGGCTTTTATCAATAGACTGAGCTGATTTGTATCAGATTGCCATGGGATGGTCGTGGTTAACGAGCGTAAGGTGAAGAAGCTGCCCCTAAGCGAAGGTACTTCTGGCACTGTGACAAAGGCGAATTGAAGAACACTGCGATCGGAAGATCTCAAGAGCGGTCGGGATCCTCTGTACAGACAGTTTGCTCTGCTCCCTCTTCGCCCTGGCGACTCTCAGGGAGACTGGAGTGTGATGCCGGTGCAGAGACGACCGCGGTGGTGATTGTTGTGAAACGAGTGAAAGGGGGTAAATCGGCGTTGCTGAGCCAATCTCTCAGGCACAGGCGACGGTCGCGATTGGGTGTCGACCTGCGCAAAGACGACCCACCCCCAGCAATCCTGCTTTCCTCAAACGAATGTGAGAGGGAAGGAAGGGAGCACGGTCGACGGCCTCAGCAAGATCGTCTAGAAGGAAAAGAGCGTAGGGAACATCAAAGAGAGAGAAGATGGATAGGAGAGGGAAGATGGCCTTGTGAGATGGAAGAGAAAGGGATTGATCTGGCCGGCGGAGTAGGGAAATTGCTGGCACTGGCAGGCCTACGGAGGATGTCTGGCTGCGCCCGGGAACGGAACGGGAGCGTTACAGGTTCTGGCGTACGGAGGATGGATGGGAGCCAGTTATTTTACACTTTGCACAGGATTTCTGGGCCGGGAGATTATTAAACGATATACATAGAAACAGCACACCTGGGAGAGGGGGGGAAGGCCCTGAATCCCCCTGTCTGTCCACTTGGCAGGGCCCCATACTCTGTCTGGCCATTCCCTTGCTGTTCCACTCCGTCACGGCTCTAGCCTATCGATAACATCCTGTGTGGACCATCGGCCGGCAACCTCGAGCATCATGTTGGCGGGCGCGGAAAGTGGAACAGGGGTAGAATCTCGCCGCCAATCAGGGCGGGACGGCCGGTCCAGCGATTCCCTGGATGCGCCGGGCCAGCAGAGACGGCCCCTGAAACCGGTCCACTGACATCTAGCGATCGGGATCGAGAACCCCCGACGCCTGTCACGGGTCGGTTTTCTGACGTATTGTTACCGTCCGGCATGAAGGGATGGCATCCCCATGGAACAGGCGAGGAATGCTGAAGAATACTCACGCTGTTAAACTTAGTCGCCTCGGTGCTCCGTAGTTAAATTGGTGACTTAGCCGCCCCTGCAAGTCCATGAGTAACGCGCGCTGTGGCAACAGACGCGCTGCCATTATTATCATCATTTTCCCCTGTGCTTCTCGCTTCATATATGTTGTCTGTCGATGCACCCCGCTTACCCAGGAATATGAGGAGAACGTTGCGGACCAGGGAAATAATAGAGGGCGAAGTCTCTTCTCCAGCGACGGCTGCAGACGCAGCCTCAGCCGGGATGCTCTACCCCAAAATCCAGGGTCGGTCTATCAGATATCCTGAGTCCATGATAAATGCTTGTCTCTTCTTATCAATTCTAACATCCCGGAAATCCAAAAATCGGACCTCTGCAAAACATCGTGTATCTATGCAGCAGCCAGATCATTATCGCTACCGAGCCCTAGGTTTGAAGATCTGGTAGAGCGGACATGCCGAACCGACTTCGACTGCGTCCGTAGTTGAAGGGTTGCAAAGCATCATGCGTTCGTGACCGTACAGAATACAGAATATTACTTGTCCTTGTTCTGACAAAAATAATACCCATACACTATCTCGCTTCCATCCATGAACCGGTTCCCGCCCCAGACATCGAGCGACGCCAATCTTGCCGTATCGGTCCATCTCAAACAAGGGTCCACCAACGGACTCAACTCATTTCTTTCTTGCCATGGCTGCGGACCATCCCTCACTCGAATCCTGAAAAATTGCCACTGTGCCACAGCCGACCCACGACGGCGCCCTCTGTCTTCCGTAGTGTGGTGCGGTCGACTATTGATATTTTTTTCTAACTCCGCACGGTAATAGAGTCCATCCGCCATATGGCCCAAGAGACTCAAAGTGTGAATGTTAACACCTAACTCCGTACACCGTAGTTATTTCAAGTAACAGTCACTTCGGAGTGCCCCATGGAATCATGAACGTGGATTGATCGATCCACCTTGTCGGGGGGGGGGGGGGGGGGCTAATGTGATAGCCGGACAAATAATCTGGGAATAATTCAACAATAATAAATACCCTGCGCGTGTACGGACTCAACGGAGTATCCTCGAAGAGAAATCCCGTCCTTTTTGCTCCTTTCTTAGTTTGGTCTATTGCTCAATATCGACGCCGTCATGATCACCTTTAACCAATACCAAAGTGCCGGGACCTAGATCCTAAGATAATAATCGTTACTCGGATTCTCGGCGATAAAGCTGCCAGTAACACCTTATGCTGATACGGATGTTGTCATCGGACAGACATAATAACATCTTAATAAGACCCGGTGTACGGAGTACTTCATATCTCAGAATGCACTGAGCGCATTTATATATATATCTGACAGAACTCTTAGCAGTTTGGCCTTGCAGGGAACTCGATACATTAGGCAAGGTTGCAAGACTCACCGCGAATGCCAGCCAACTTTGCTGTTATCCCAGAGCCCCAGGAGAAAAGCAATAATAATGAACACTGGAGCCATACAGATGATACGCTGGATCGGCTGGGGCTGCGGTGGTAATAATGCATGATATGCATCTTACTATCCTAGGACTGGAGTCCAGCGCCGCCAAAGACCTGTCAGATCACCTTCCAGGCCCTCTAGGCTCTGGGCCAGTACTCCCTAGTCGGCGTAGTGGCAAGGCGCGAGTCGCGACGCCTGCCGCCGTGGGCCCGCTTCTAGCAGTAGCATCAGCCCAGTTAGCCTGTACCCCGTAGTTAGAGACTTCCCTGGTCGACAGAAAAGGGGTTCTTCAGTTCTTCTTCGCTCAGCCTTGGAAGTCAACTGTGGTATGGAGTGCGGAGTACAGATGCGGTTTTCGTTAGCAATGTTGTTTTCACCACAATAAATTATTTATAGGGAGTAAGGAGTAATTCTGGAATCACATTGAGCATCTTGACGCTTAAGGAGAGCAGAGACAGGCAGTTTGGAAAATTGGGGGAGGCTGAAGCGTAGGACGTAGTATGCAGGAGGGATGCTGGAAACGGCAAAGTCATAGATAACTTCGAGAAGCCATATGGAATCAGCGTCACTTTACGGCACACACTGCCCCATTTTTGAGTACTCCATTGGTATGGAGTATATCTTGTGACATCTATTTAATATTACTAGATATGTTGCGGCAGTCTCGCTACAGAATCTGTGTCAGCACCCCTGGCCGGGTATCATGTTGGCGACTTGGCAATTGAGCTGGAAGTTGTACGAAGTAGCATATTACCATTGTACTTCAAGTCGACTTCCTGTGGAATAGCCTCGCCTTGTACCTAAGGAGCACTGAAGGGAGCCAATGTCATCAAGTCAGCAGGACCGATTATGCTCTTTGGGCTATATTCTCGGTGCCTTAGACGTCGAAGTCAAACTGAGAGTGATAATTGTGACCGGCGCATATCTACTCCGTAAAAGAGAGCCGAGAGTGAGCGTTCAACGTTGACGAGGGCAGACGTCATCGTGCGGAAGATCTCATGCAACGGACCTGATATGCGGTTCTATATTTAAAATAAGCTCGCAAGTTTACCCGGAGACTCTACTCGTTCAAGCATCACGGAGTGTTCGAGGGAGCAGCTCTGCGGTCCGCCAGGTCCAGAGGACCAGAGGACAGCTTTTTTGAATATTATTATAACAAGACATGGGGAATTGCGTGGGTGTGTCGTAAGCAAATGGAGAGGAGCGGAGCGAGACGCCGCGCCGGTGGAGGGTGCTGCCGTGCCCCTGAGCAGCCAGCGCGTCCCTGAGCCGGCGGGATCAACCCGCAGAGTGAAACGGCGCCAGGGCCCTCCCTGGCACCGCACCAGTCAAGAAGCACCTCCATCCCCGCCAACGTCCCCGTCTTCTCCCTCTCTTCCTCCTCCCAGACATTCGCTCCTCTTACCGTGGCTGCTTCACCTCAATTCCTCCTCGTTCCCGACGTTCGTTTTACTGTAATATAGCCTTCTTCCTCGGTCTCTCGTTGGTCCCCGGACCGTCTTTTTTGACACTTTTTTTTCTCCATATATATACCTCTGTATATATATACTCCTTCCTTAGAATTGGATACGCCCGGATTTGGTAATCGCAGTCATTACCAAGCCGTGTCACCGCATCACATTCGTTTGCGTTTCGATTCCGACGTGACTGGCACCTCGCCATGAAGCTTTCTGTCTTCACGGGGGCCGCCATCTTGGCCAGCACTGCGCTGGCCGAGCTGGACCCTATCATCATCAAGGTACGGTTTGCCCAGCAATTGTCTGTGTTCGATCCAACATGTTCACTAACTCGCCTCCGTTTAGGGCTCCAAATTCTTCTTTAAGAGCAATAACACCCAATTGTGAGTTTTGACGTCGAAAGTTTGCAGTATGGCGTTCGCTAACTGCGGCTTCCAGCTACATTCGTGGTGTCGCCTACCAACGTACGTTCATACCCCTCTGGCCATGCGTTGCTCGCAATTGACAATCGTATGCAGAGGAAATGTCCAGCAATGGCACCACCGATGGCAGCTTGGACTACAAGGATCCTCTGGCCGACCCTGAAGCCTGCAAGCGAGACATTCCCCTCTTGCAGGAGCTGCGAACCAACACTATCCGTGTTTATGCTATCGACCCGACGGCAGACCACACGGAGTGCATGCAGCTCCTGACCGACGCGGGCATCTACGTGATTGCAGACCTGTCCCAGCCTTCTCAGTCCATCAACCGTGACTCCCCAGCCTGGAACGACGAATTGTACACCCGTTACACTAGCGTCATTGACGAAATGGCCAAGTACACCAACACTATTGGATTCTTCGCCGGAAACGAGGTTTCCAACAACAAGTCCAACACCGATGCCAGTGCCTTCGTCAAAGCCGCGGTGCGGGACATGAAGGCGTACATTAAGCAGAAGAACTACCGTTCAATGGGTGTCGGATATGCCACCAACGACGATGCGGACATCCGTGTGAACCTGGCAAACTACTTCAACTGCGGCAGCGAGGAGGAAAGTATCGATTTCTGGGGCTACAACATCTACTCGTGGTGTGGCGACTCCTCTTACACGAAGTCGGGATATAACGTCCGTACCGAAGAGTTCAAGGATTACTCAGTCCCCGTCTTCTTTGCTGAGTACGGCTGCAATGCTGTCCAGCCCCGCAAGTTCACTGAGGTACAGGCTCTCTACGGTCCGCAGATGTCCCCTGTCTGGTCCGGTGGTATTGTATACATGTACTTCCAAGAAGAGAACGACTACGGTACGTCTTGAGATATCTACCTTCTCAGGTACCTTTTGCACCTAGCATTCTCTAATCTAGAACAGGCTTGGTTACGATCGATAACAACAAGGCCACCAAGCTGCCCGACTTCACCTACCTCTCCAGTGAGATCGCCAAGGCGACGCCCACTGGTGTGAACAAGGCCGAATACACCCCAACCAACACTGCTCTCCAGGCTTGCCCCACGATCGGCGATGACTGGAAAGCGGCGGCCAGCCCCCTGCCCCCGACTCCAAACAAGGAGCTGTGCTCGTGCATGATGGACTCCCTGACCTGCGTCGTGAAAGACGACATTTCTCAGAAGGAACTTGGCAAGCTCTTCGGTGTCGTCTGTGGCTATGGTGTCTGCGATGGAATCACCGCCAACGGCACCACTGGCAAGTATGGCGCGTACAGCATGTGCGCGGCCAAGGAGCAGCTCTCCTTCGCTATGAACAAGTACTACGAGGAGCAGGTTGCCAAGGGCAATGGTGCCCAGGCCTGTGACTTTGGCGGTGCCGCCACTACCAAATCCGCCGTCACTCCCACTGGTACCTGCAAGGATCTTATGAGCCAGGCTGGCGCTGATGGAACTGGTACCGTCACCTCTGCCCCCACTGCTGGTGGCGCCACCGCCGCTGCTGCTTCTGAGGGTGCTGCAGGCCCGATGGTTGCTCCTACTGCCGTCAACTTCGGCATGCTGCAGCTCGGCGCCTACATCATTACTGCTTTCATCGCTGGTGTTGGTATGATCCTTCTGTAAATGTCAATGTCCTTTTTTGAGGCAGTTGGATCTCTTTTATTTCATTTCACACAATTTTGTACTGTACATGTCACCAGTACCTTGCCTTTTCGCCTTTTCCATGCATTTCTTGTTAGGGCTATTTTGCAGTGTCCTCTTCAGGCTGCCTACGTGTGCTCACTCTGTGAGCCAGCCGAGACTCAGGGCAATATATAGCAACCAGGGTTGTAATCACATATAGGCAAAGTGCATCCCTTTTCACAATTTCTGTGCGATTTGTAGGCTTGGCTGGTTTTGAATGCTTTGATCGTTTAGTATATTATCTTGGGTTCTCATATACCTACTACTCGCCATAACCAGATGTCTAGACATTTTTTTGCGGCCGAGCGACACAACATGTTATTACCACTTAGCTCGGGATTGTGAATCTTACCTTCCCACCATGACCTGATGCACATTATTGTCTATCTCGGTTATACAGCCCATATTATTGTCTTCGATTAGATCCTACTTGAGGTCATGTCAGGGTTAGGGTTGGATCGGGTTGTGCCGTCCCTCCACTCAGATGAGAGGGGGAAAAGTCGAAGACCAAACTTCAGCACTCCAGCTCTACTTCCGATCTTCCAGGAATAATGCACTCTGTATACGCAAGCAGCTGGCAAAACCAACTCACGCGTCCTGCTTTGGGGGTCGGACGCGGATGCAGGAGCCGGATCAGTCGAGGTTACGCAACACACGGCCGTGCGTGGCGGGAGGTGGCAGCCACTTTAAATCTGGCATCCTGGATAGGCCCGATAAGAGCCCGCGGGGGGGGGGGGGGGAGGGAGCTGGGGCAGACGGCAGTTGTGCACACATGACGCCGAACAAGAGGGTTAGTCCAAAACCTGTTGACTCCCAGTCTTCCATCCAGGTGGATGGAGAAATCGTGAATGCGCCTGATCGCGGATCAATAAATGACCTCAACGATCGCTAGTAGTCAGATCTCCCCTGCATGGCGAGCCATTTATTAGCGAAAAGCTTCTTTTCTCAACAATCCAGTCTATCATTATTATTCTGTCTATTCATCTACCGTACTCCGTCCTACTGTATGTATATGTACAGGACTGATCGTCATCCCACCGTCCACTGACCGAGTGGACCGTGGCCATTGTGGACAAGTTAGGGGAACGTGGAGTAATTAAGTTACTTGTCAAGGGGATCCAATCACCAGGCTAAACACCTACCTACCTACCTAGGTACTTAACCGGGGGAGAAACAGGTATAATTTTGCCTCCTCCCAGAGCCATCAAATAATGCTCACCTCCCGCCTTCATGCCGTGTTTTTGACGTCAGGAATCTGATATCGCGAGGTGCCTGAGGCTTAGAACGCTACCGGGTGTTTGATTTCTATTTATATTCAGTTGGATTTGGAACAACGGGAGCAGCGATGAACCGCGGACGGAGTACACAGCGACGATATTCTGTCGCGTATTGCTTTCACTTCGCAAGCGGGAGGGAAGCTCAGAGCGCACCTTGACTGAAAGAGGCTTTGGTATTTAACCTGTCTGATTCCTCGAGTGCGATTGAATTTGGATATGAATACACCAGTACAGTGACAAAGAAAAAGATTCGAGGCACAGCCCGAGCATGTTATCCACGAGCGACAAACACAAAACAGCCTCCTTTTCGTGTTAATGAAACAGGGAACAAGGATTTTTTTCCCTTTTTTTTCTTTTTTCTTTTTTTCGCATAGCCCATGCGAGTTCCTGGCATGGTCAGACCACTTTCAGAAGTCGCCGAAAGGATCGATAAGTTATGCCGCAGCCTGCACGGGTAACGGAAGACCTAGGATTCCCCAGCAAACTGAAAATGTCGGATTAGACAGGGTGCTCAAGCTATGCAGAACAATCAACAGGGTGCACCAACTTACTTGACAGTCCCAGATCCGTCCCAAACGCGGTCTTGTATGCCTCTGGCCCACCAGACATTCCCATGTCCGGATGGTACGTTAGAGCCGTGCTACCCAGCGCAAGCGCGATCATGGGAGGCACGTATGGATATTCCTGAAGTTCGAGAGCCTCTGCCTCCTTTCTCTGCTTGGAAGATGTAGCAGCGACGAGCTTGGTGATGTTCACGGCTGCACATTGGCCCATTGACAGCGCACGCCCGACTCTCTTGATGCCGGACCACTCTGCGATGTCACCGACAGCGAAGTGCACGGAGCTGTTTGGGATGGTGGGACAGAATTGCATACTTGATTTTTTTTATAGATGTTAGCGACCTCTTGATGAGGATACAGCGTGCTTAAATCCGACGCGTTCACTTACGTGGGAAGCACTTTGACGAAGCCATTCTCATTTAGTGACTCAGGCGGCAGGAAGTCTGTCCTCGGTAGATGACGGGATGTCGCCCATATCGTGTGTCCAGCCACCAGCTCATCCCCGTTTGACAATTGGAGCTTTATCTGCTGAGAGCCATCCTCGGCTACTGACTCCGTTGTTTCGTTGATCACCCGGGTTTCCAGGATTACTTCGACTCCATCTTGCTTCAGTGTTTTCAAAGCATTCTCCTTGAGTCCTTCCGGGAGAGGCTCATTCGACAGGACAGTAGACCGAGAATGGACTAGTATTACCCGTTTCTCCGGGTGATGGTGTTTGATCTCTGCCGCGAACTCTGTTCCAACGGCTCCTGTTCAAGGGAGTACACGAGTTAGATCTGAAGAATCGAATCCCGTATGGGACAGATAACATATACATACCGCCCCCGACGACGACAATGGGATAATCCCGAGAGCCCTTGATCTTCATTATGTGGCTCTTTGCGTCTTGGATATACTGCTGCTTCGTTTGAGATTTAGGCAAAATGGGCCAATCCCTTTGGAGCCCGGTGGCAGCGATGAGGTAGTCATACTGCAGCAGACGGTCCGGTTCATCTGCCGGTGACTTGGTGCCGCGCCAGAACGCCCTCTTCTGTAGCGGATCGATCTCAACGACTCTGCCTTGCAGTATCTGGACGTTCCTCCGCTTCAGTGCCGGTATATCACTGTACTTGATCCATGCATTTTCGATGACGCTGTTATGTTGTACATGTACCAATGGTGTGCCCATCGTGTGGACTGCAAGTCGTCGCGGAATATGTCAATTTCTGTTCGCATAGACTATTCCGTAGACCTCAAAAAACAAAACAAAAAAGCTTACAGACTCCATCTCTCTCATCCAGGATTATGATCTGCGGCAACACCTCCGGCACGCTGACAGGCGTCAATTTCATCATCGAAGGGAAGTGAGGCTTGCCATCGAAGATGTTTAGCAAGTTGAGAGCTGCATACAATCCACCATATGCAGCGCCGACGATGAGAATCCGCGGAGCGGAGGAATGGGACATGCTGGTCGACATAGACCGGAAAGCCGCGTATTTTGGCAAATACGAGAACGGTCCGCAGCTGCGACGAGGGCGTAGAAGCTGGTAAAGAGTAAAGATCCGAAGCGGTCCTTTTGACATGAATCTAGAAAACGACCTTCCAAAATGGTGCCACACCACCCCTGCGGATGGTGTCCCGATCACGGACTCTTATAGGAGTTCCCGCATCGAAGGCCATAGCGGGATTTTCCAGATCATTACTACTCCGTACTACTGTGCGAAAAGGCACTCTGCCCCTCCTAACGTGTTTCTCTCTGGCATTCCCCGGATCCCGAGGCAGCCCACTGGGCTCTGTGTTCCCTGCTGGAAGGCTTGGGAAAGTCGCACCACCGTCTCCCTATCTAATCAGATCATCTTATCTGACCAGGGACCCGCTTTGGCTGTCCTTGGCGGCCGAGCCAGGGCGAAAAGGGGAAGATGCCAACATCCCGTCCCTGGCCTCGTCGTTTACTACTGGAGAAGAAAAAGGGAAGCCGGTCAAGAGAACGGTTCCGATACCGGTCCCCCTCATATCTGGGAGCCGGGGGTCTGGCAGAAATTACCTACCTAGGTAGGTAGTTAGTGCTCTGCCTATGCTATCTCAATACCGGCGACCTTGGGACCCCGCAGGATGTGTGCACAGGTCAAGTGGGTGAGGTGCACCATATATCGCCGTTGCACGTCATGGGAGATAGCTTATGGTGTGGATGGTGTGTCGACGTCAAGCCGAACTCAGTCGTATCCGTCGTATCCGTAAATTTATCCCATAGTGGCAGTTCTTTCAACCTTCGTAAGCGGCAGAAAACTTTATTCTTCTGCTTGCGCGATGATAGCTTCTGTGGATTCTCAATCAGTGAAACTTCTGTTATCTCATGTCCATTGCCATGCATTTTGTCTGTTCCAGGCTCCTACGGGTTTGTTCCCAGAAGCTACCATCTGTGGAAGTAATGATCGCCTATCACAGTCAGTACTAATATATATATCCACTCAGCGGGCACCAGTTCTGTCCAATCATTAGGCCAGAGGCGGCTTTCAAAGACTACAAAGGATTCGGCGATGATTTCATGGGAGATTTTGTGGTTGTTTTATTTTCAGGCATCACTCGACTAACGGTGGCTGATAAGATACATCTCTCCACATTCTCGAAGCGTGTCACTTCCAGCGGGAGGCTCGTGACATGGGCTCGTATATCATTTTAATCAGAGCACAAGCTTCAAAAGATCTCCAGATATAATCTCGTATCTGGAATTGGCGAGAGGTAATGCACCAACAAGTACGGAGTACCGCCCTGGTCAAACTCCATCTCCCCCGCGAACTACCGCGATTCACAGATCGCAAGTTGATGCCTTGGGGAAAGGGCATCAACACCGAGCACCTCGTTGCGGCCTGGGCCTGGATGATCCATTGCGCTTTATTAGCGTTCCATTCTTATTGCTCCCTCAATTTTTATTATTTTCTCAACCTGTCTCCACGCTCTTTTATCTTTTATGTACAAGGGAGTTTTGCCTTAAGTCGCTGTGGCCGTTGCATACAAGAATGCACTGTCGTTTGGCGCTCCGTTATGTTGCCATGCCAACCAACGTTTACACTGCAGATCTCCTCTCGGGACTCTATCCGATAAAACCTACTACTAGTAACGACAAAGATTAAATTCAAATGACGGGGCACCCCGGTAACTGAGATACTTTGTCTATCCTTTTCTTACCTGTATTCAATAATAGCCCTACCTAGTTTCCACCCGATCGCCGAATTAAAGCGTACGACGAAACACGAGAAAGTCTACATCCATAAGGGAAGAGTGTAAGGAGGAATAAGTTGAGGCAATCGTCAGTGTCTACAGATATTGCATGAGATAAAAATGGCAAGATTAAACCTGGCGAATCCTATTACTCTTCACGAACGCGAGAGCGCAAACGGACGATCTGCTCTTGATGCGGAGAAATCGACAAGAAACGAAAGACGAAATGCTGCTGCTGCGGAGAGAAAGCAGAATAATGTGTCAAAGAAAGCCAATCTTGAAGAAGGAGACTGGCAGAGTGATGAAGAGGTGTCGTCAGAGGTTCCCGCGAAGACATGGATGAAACCTACCACGTCGGAAACGAGCACCCGATCCCCCACGAAGCAAATCAGATCGCCTAGGAAAGGGAAAGCTGGCGGTAATTTCGAGATCTTTTCGGAGTGCAACGATGAAAGCGAGAGTGAACGAGATGAGACCGAAGCACGTCCTCTGAGGCCGACAAAAGTTAATGCTCTGTTTTTCCCACCTTTACAGAGAGGAAGACAAGACAACCGGTCTCAGAAGGGACGCTCAGAGGATTTCGACAAAGAGAATCACCGGGAAAGAGAAGAGACGGATGATGAGAAGGAAGAAGACACAAGAAGAAATTCGAACCGATCACTGCGGCAACAAACAACAAGAAGGACGGCCGCCCAGGAGACATCAAGGAGCAATAACAATCGAAGCGGAAAGCAATTCTCAAAATACAGACAGCCGCCGCCTGAAATTGAAGAGACGGATGAAGAGGAAGAGGAGGAAGAGTCTGAAGACGGCGGATACGATTCCCTTGACGATTTCATCGTCAGTGACAATGCAGAACTTAGCTACTACGACACATCGGACGGCCTCCATGACGACGATGATGATGATGATGACGACGAGATTGAAGCGCCACCTCCCCAGCCCCAGCCAAGAAGACGGAGACTGATAAGGGGAAGGAGACCTAGGACTCCAGAACCAGAGCGCAAAGAAGAAGAGGAGTTGGAGGAGGACAACACTGACAGCAAGGAACAACTCCGTCTGGAGCCATCTCTGCCCAAAGCGCTCCACCTGAGCTCTCACAAACTTGGTTCTACTAAACCCACTTCACTGTTTCAAACACAACAAAGAAGTCCTAGGAAGATGGAACACTCAGATGACAATGATGACCTTTCCCAGCATAAGTAAGCTGCCTCCCGGTTGAGTTCTGAGCGTCATTCTGAACGTTGACTGACTCCTGTGCCCAGCTCATCGTCAGAGTTAGATTCTCCAACGAAGAAGGTGACCCAGGAGACGGCTCTGGAAACACCGCCAGCAAGTCCCTCAAGGACACGCCTTCAGTCCCCATCCAAGGAGAAGCACAGGATCCCGCCGTCTCCGCATCGTGAAAGTATCGACGAGTTCTGGAGCCAGGAACTGATCAACGACTGGAACGACCAGTACTCGCCGAGGAAGGAGATCGCAACTCCTGGGCGCGCAATGCAGCGTCTCTTACGTGCTCTGGGCGAGACAGATGAGAACAGCACGGAATCTTCTTCCTTTGCAACACCATCTTCGCCGGGGAAGAAAGACCCAAAGACCCCGAGCAAGACAGCGTTAAAGAAAGCAGAAGCGGAGAAGAAAAGAGCGCTGCTCGCCAAGAAGAAAGAGTTCGACAGCAGGAAGGCCTCCTTCGCAGAGGAATTCTTGAAGACCCTGGACGACGCCGTTACCGGCGGCCAGGTCCAGAAGCTCGCGGAGGAAACCGGCGGCGTTAAGATCATCTGGAGCAAGACCCTGCAGACGACGGCCGGACGGGCGAAATGGAAGCGGGAGAAATTAAGCAGCAGCAGCGACGAGTCGTCGTCGTCGATGAAGATCAAACACCACGCCACGATCGAGCTGGCGGAGCGGATCATCGACTCCGAAGACCGCCTCCTGAACACGCTCGCCCACGAGTACTGCCACCTCGCCAACTATATGATCTCCAACATCCGCAACAACCCGCACGGTGCCAGCTTCAAGGAGTGGGCGGCCAAGTGCTCCCTGGCGCTCAAGGACCACCCCGTCTACGGCGGCAGGATCGAGGTCACGACCAGGCACAGCTACAAGATCGATTACAAGTACGTCTGGTGCTGCGTGGACTGTGGGCAGGAGTACGGGCGGCACTCGAAGAGCATCAACACGGCCAAGTCGAGGTGCGGATTGTGCAGGGGCGTTCTGCAGCAGATCAAGCCCAAGCCAAGGAATGTCTCGCCGAGGAAGGCCGATAATAACAACAACAAGGGCCCCGTTGGGCAGAAGGTCGAAGAGGTGATGAAGGGAATTGGAGAGGTCAGTCTGCATGGATGATTGAACAAATGTGTGATGCCTTGATAGCGTTATCACTATGGACGTTGTCGTCTCGACATGAATTTGCTGTTCGAAGGGTGGATGTCTCTTTTATCAGGTCAGGGAATTGGTATTGACCTTTGACGATTTTTTGTAAATGAAATTTATCTTGGCCCCCTTCTTGGGATCTGAGGATGAGAATCATCCATGTCTGCATGTATGTGCATGGGGTTAGGTGCACAAAGGGAGTTTTTGTCATTCTTCTGCTTATGTTTCAGTCTCGATTGGTCATGTGTCTAAGGTGAATCTGGAGGATCAGTGATTGAAGTAGTCATTCATAGTCAGGTTATTTCCCAATGAATATGGTGATAAGATATGTGGAACGTGCTATGTCTCGTTGATGTGTCCATGATTAACTGTCAAAAAGAGGATAACCCAAGCCAATGTGAGATATCCGCTGTTTGCCTTCTTTCTTCCCATCCATCTATCCAGATGACCCGAACATCATAAAAAATCTGGTTTCTATGTTTCACAAGTGAGAAAGAGCTAGAGATATCCATGCTTTTTCAATAATCTTATTCATGATGGTCACAAAAGCTAGAAAGTTCCTCCCAATGTCTAAATCTACTTTTCTGCTATGGATCTTTTAGCTATCTAGACTACACTTATCCATCTTCCCCCCCCCCCCCCCATTCTCTTTGATTCATATCTTCATACATACATGCAGATCCAGAACTTATTGTAAGCGCCTCAACCCGGACTCACTACCTCATGCATCTCAGAAACCTTTATTTTTTGTTCCTTATTTCCCCTCCCACCCCCCCCCTTCCCGCTCATCTCTTTTATTTCATTTCTTTCCCCTTCTTCAACTAGACCCAAACAGACCCCAATTCCTGATCTCCAACGTCTCCGCCATCTTCGCCACCAAGGCGGCGGCCATCTCCTCCTCCTTCGACAGCCCCCTCGGATCACCGCTGAGATCGAACTCCTCGTGCGGCACATTCACAAACACCAGCAGATCCGTCGCCTGCGCCGCCAGGCGCACAAGCAAGAAATGGCACGTGTGCGTCGACGTCTGCGGCCCATCCGCGCTCGAGCCTGCGGCGGCCCCCTCGACCGCGACGGGGACCCTCCCCGGTCGCTGCCTCTTGGGCGTCGTGAAGGATACCACGCCGGTGTAGGCGGGGACCGGTGGGACGAATTTACCCAGCGGGACAGGGCATGGCGGGGTGATCACCTGCATTGTGTCCCCCTCATCGCACAGGTCGCGGAGGTGGTAGAGTGCTGCGGCCTTGTCTTCTGTTTCGTGGGTGGCGGGGGGACCGCCGCGGGGTGCGGTCTGTTCGACGTTGGCGGTGGCGAGGGCGTCCTCCGTCTTGACGCGCTCGTTGATTTCGATGATCAGGTTGGAGAGGGTTGTTGGGGAGAGGAAGAGCTCTTGGTGGTCGGGGACTTCGCGGATGGAGCTGTGTTGGGTGTTAGATTAGGTAGGTTATGGATGCGTAAGTAGATGATGAAAGGTGAACAGATATAGACGGATATATCTTGAAAAGGAACATCGTAAATGGAACAGAGGGGTATATTTAAATAAATACATGTCACACGGTAATCTTTGATATAGCATCACTCAGGAGATAGTAGTTGATCAGGTCCACAAACCCCATACACAGCAGCAATAACGACTGTACAATACAAAAACGAGAACAGATGATGAAAAAGAAAGACTCCCGAGAAATTCCAAAGACAACCATATCACGAGGAAAAAAGATATATGTTTATCCAGTTCAACTCAGGGTCAAGAATCTAACAAGAAGGAGAAGTAACAAGAAGGGGAGAAGTAAACAGGCGAAGCAGCAACGTATGTATACATACCTCGCATCAATCCAACCCTGGGGTATCACCCCACCAATTGCCCCTCCAAAAAACTCCTTCTCAGCGAAAGCGGCCATGTCGCGTAGTGCAGCCTCCCGGGATCAAATACCAATAATCTCTGAAGTTGCGACAGAAGCGTGACACTTGCGGGGAAATAGAGATGTTGATGTTGTCGGGTACTATTTTGTTGTCTCCGTCGGTATTGATATCCGCGTCCAAATTCGCACGTTCCGAACGCTGCAAAAGCCGGGGAAGTGGCCCCACAGCGTCTTCTTAGATCGACCAGGCAGACCTGGCAGGTATGGACTGGGTGAAATGAACCTGTCAGCCCAGGAGGATAGAAGGAAGAAATGTTTCCGTTGTTTACTCCTGGCGCTGGGTTTCCCGCTCACTTTATCTGATGACGTCCGCAGGTCGTCGGCGTTGAGGTCTGCTTCCGCGTTCCTGATTGGCTGGCACAGTGCAGGCAACATGGGCGACTGTTGCCCGATTTACCGCTGCCTTGTCGATGTTGATGATCTATGCCTGTTCACGTTTATTCCAACGTTTCTTAGAGATGCTACTGCATTTGAAAACCAATACTGATTAGAACCAGACTCGCATTGCTAGAGAAGCTTTGTTGCTTTAAGTGATGTATTTATCTAGGTGCTATGTAGTAGTAAAAAATGGCCGGAACCTGTAATAGCTGCAGCCCCAAATTGTATCGGTATATAGACGTGTCACCGTCGTATGCCAAAGATTCGCTTAACATAGGACGGAATTTCATCGACACTCCCAGACAGGGTTACATATCTAGAAGCTCCTCGATGTAGTCATCCAACTGAATCATCTTGAACCGAGAACCCCACTTCGCTCGGAAATCCTTCCTCTTATAAGCGTAGCTGGTGTTCTGGGAGAAGCTGACAAGCTCAACTGTCCAGCCCCTCCGCAGCGCTCGTTCGACCATCTTCAAAAAACCGCCGGAGTACTCGGCTTCCGCCGCATCCCCCGTGGCGAGGACAACCGTCGCTGGTTCGTCCGTGTCTACCAGGCTCTCGAGGATCTTCAGGTGTAGAATTTCGTCCACACCCTGCTCAACCCATCTCTCCTCAGGGGAAGTGCCCGTCTCCGAGCCGCTGGATCCCCCATTGGTGCCCTTGCCGTAGACATTCCGGAACTTCAGCTGACGAGGAGTCCAAGGCTTCACTTTATGAACGCGGTCAAGTATGTTCGTCTCGTAGCCGATTCTCTCGGCTTCGTTAATTGCGGGAAATCGGTCAGAGCCAACCAGAACCCTCTTGGCAGCGGGTCGCCCGCGCTCTAATATCATCGACAAGTTATGGAATGACAATGGGAGACGACGTATCCGAGTGGTGATTGGGATATTTCGCGCTACTTTGACGCAGTCGTGGAATCCAATCATGATCTACTCACGGAGTCAGCAAGCAAAAAACGCTCAGATGTCATATGGAGGAACTCACGTTGGAAGCATCAACAAAAACATGTATCTGGGAAGAGGAATCGGCGGCGAAACCAGTATCAACAGTCTGTTCGTTTCCGCAGCTGACGCCTGCAAAGTCAGGAAACTGTTTGAAAAGCTTGGTCACAAGACCTGCTTTTCTCTCAGCAGAAGACCTGTATTTGATAGGTTGGACTCGGATACGGCTGCCATGGATTTTCACCGCGGCAGAAGAGGGACAGTCCTCCAACTCATCACAGGAAGACGGAGGGGTAAATAGACGGCCAGATTTTGCGGCCCGCGTAGGTGACGCAGAACCCAGTGGCTCTGAGATGGGCGGATCGAACACACTAAGATCGCCGTCGGAATCTAGCTCTGCACTGCTGTCCGAAGAGGTCCCATAACCAGTGTCAATATCAGAAGCACCATATGGGACGGTTGTATTGTCTCTGAGAGCACAAGTACTGTCACGCTTCAAGACCACGATTGGCTTTGCTGCAGTCTCTGACGCTTTCTTGGTTGAAGGGTCGACATCGTGAACAGGGCTTGAAGAAATATCCGAGGCCTTAGAGGACGAGAGGCTTGAAGAAAATATACTAGAGTAATTTGCGTCGACGGTATTGTCTATCCCGTTCTCTGCAGCGACCGTTCTTACAGGAGACGAAGTAGTCTTGCCAAGAAACTCCCAAAGAGGGCTAAAGTCACCGAGCCTTGGATAGTCTGACGCATCGTCCGGGTGGCTGGGTTGGGGGCGGGTGTCGTAGGCGACATCCGATCCCTGCCTTGGAGACGAAACAGCTAGGGAGTCGCCGTGCCGATAAGGAGTGGTCGAGGTTTTGGCGGGATAAGTTGGCGAGCGGATGAGGTCAATCACCGCAGTGAAATCCCAGTTCGTAGAGGACTCAGTTGATGGCATGGAATGCTATCACTACTGCTTGTGTACCTGGGAAAGTCGTTGCGGTGTCTCGGGTGTCCGAGCGAGATCGATAGGGGTGTTGAGATAAGCGGTTTGTGCAGTGTACGTGGAACTATGGAAAGTAATGTTGACAGAGAGAGCACATAGAGTGCACGAGGCAAACCAACATGACTGTCGAAGCGAGTCGACAAGGTAGAGATCACGAAGGCATGGAGCAGTTGTCGTGGAGAGTGAGTGACAGGGCGAGTTATCAACGGACAGAGGGTGGCGGTTGAGTCGGAGACTCGAGGGCTGCCATTTACCGCCTTCTGCTCTTTGCTGCCCAGGTAGCAAGGCGGCACTAAACCAAAATCAGAAGCACTAAACCCTAAGCAGCAAGTTACCCCCCGATGTCACCTGGATTGCTGAGTCATCCATTCCTCTGCTTCTGGTTAGCGTGTCTGTCTCATGACTTCCACCCGGACCAGCCGTTTTCGGAAAAGACGGCACGACCCCAGAACGATTGATATCCGCATACGGATTTCCTTGCTTTGTTCTCCTTGAGATTTCCAGATCCGTCGCTGAGCATGACAGGCAAGGCGATGAGGCGATACGACACGGGGCCTGGACTCTCTTTTTTTCATCTAAGAGGCCGGTTTTTCATCATCCTCGGCCAGCCGTTTAATATGGAGTAGTATGAGTACGTAGAACTACCAGTTTCCTTGTCTGTTTTCGAAGGTTGCCCTGTGCTGGAATTGGTGAATCGACATCATGGACTTTTAGGTAAATGCGTGTGCCTACAATATATAGAGCCCTCCGAAGTAACAGGTTTTTGCTCTCCAGATATCAGTATTCAAGTATATATACTGTAAATCTCTCGAAGCCTCTTCTACTGCACATTCAATTGATTACTTTATTTCGAGACAAAAACACATCTTGACCCAAATAAACTGTGAAAATGTCCAATGATGGACGCAAGAATTTCCTTACCAGTATGATTTTCCTATCGATATTTCCAACAGAATTCGATTGTTGGAATGCCTTTGCTAAACCGAATTTGACAGAGGTCCAGGACGCCAAGTCAACCCAACAGAAGGTCAAGGAGAGCTTCACCGACACCGCGGACCGAATCGCTCGTGGTCTCCAGCCCGATGAGACTAAGGGTACCGCTCAGTCCGCCTGGGACAAGGTCGGCGCATTCATGATATTCAGCAGCACGGCGGTGCCGCTTCTTCCATGTAAGTCAAGACCTGTAGCTGCGTCTTCAACTGACGGAGGTATGCAGACTGGCACCGCAGCAGCGACAAGGTGAAGAGTGCCATGGGTATTGGTGATAAACTAGTAAGCTCCGGGTTGCAAGATGGAATCTGACTACTGCAACCCTGTCGCTGAGGTGATTCCGTAAATTAGGATGGGCTGAATACTACTTTCATGTATTAGAAAGTATGTATGTGGCAAAAACATCTGTGAAGTACGGTTTTCGAGTTTGGTTTGTTCTGGTAGTCACCTTTGGCTTTTTATTTCTCCACCAAAGATTCGAACATCTTGTCCCGTTGCCGGACGAGCTGCTGAAGTTCACGCTCTAGCCTTTTATACTCTTCTCTGGCAGCCTGCACATCAGGTGGCAGACCATGGAACATTCTTATTCTCCCTTCAAGCGTTTTGACTGTCTCCTTGATCCGGACCACATTCTCCTCTTCCACCATGAGCTCCTCGATTGTCGGCCCTTTGGTATTTACATTTCTCTCAAGGGATGTTATCCTATCCTTGTATTCCCCAACTTTGACAGCCAGCAGCTTTGTGCCCCTGGACCATTCCGCAGTCTGGGCAGGAAGATTTGATGGTACCTCGTATGCTTTGCCGGTCTTGAGCTCGTCGAGCTGCTTCCGAAGGGCTGCCAATTCCTTCTCCAAGTAGCTCTGAAGCGCCTCGACTTTTCGAACCTGCTCCGCAGCGTCAAACTCCTCCTTCGTCAGCTCGATGATCGCATGGCCCAGATCTCCAGTGTCCGTGCTTAATGTCCCCAATGTGACAGCCGTCTCCGCCAGATCGTCTAGGGCCTTCGCTCCTTTGTCATCTAGGCTAGCTTCGAGGTCCTCCAGTAGTTCCACTTTTTGCGGCTCCTCGGCTTTCTCTCGAGCTTTAAATTCTCGCACCACCTCTTCGCGAGCGCGGTGAAGCAGCGCCGCTTCCTCGTCTGCGGCGTCGTTTGCTGCGGCCAGCGCAAGCAGGGTCCTTAGAGTGTCTTCATTGCGCTCAAAGGAGGGAACCGGATTAGGAGAGTACTGGCGAGCCAACCAGGAATTTATGTATGCCCAGTCTTTGGCCTGGATAGCTGCTTGTCGCGCTTTCGAGGGGGATATGACCGGGGAGTCGAGGGGAGATGGTGGATCCATCTTTGTGTGTGCTAAAGGGCTGCTTTTTTCGTGTAGAGATCAAGTAAAACAAAAATTGAGCAAGAGGGAGTTCTGTGGACCAGAATATCAAGTTCGTCCTCTTCCCGTTACCAAAGATCGTGAAGCTGCGCGACCGTGTTGTCATTTAACTTGCTTTGGCCAAGTGGAGGGGCGAGTTTATCCGACCGCCCACGCCAGAATACTACTGACCGCGGCGCCGCGCGCTCATCCAACGCTGCACGGAGCTCTGTAGGTAGCTCCCATCGCTACTTTTGGCGCTGCGGTCTATAATGGCGAGCTATTTCTCAATCCCTGTACCCTCACCGAGCCATGGCTCTCCTGCTATGTCTCCTTTGGCTTCATCACCGCCTTCTCAGGCTGGTGGCAATGTGCCGCGATCCAGTGCGCTGTCCAACAGATTAACAAGTGTACTCTCCGCATCGTATGCGGACTCCGACATACGGGATGCGCTGGAGACATTGGACCTTAGAGGTATCCACAATACAGCAGATACTAGGAGACAGTTGCGATTAGATGTCCAGAAGGAGGTGATCGACTGCAATGGGGAGATTGTGCAGGACTTTGGCAAGGTCGCGGAGGTCAGTTGAAGAGTTCTTCTGTGATAGAGGGTTGAATCACGAAAACTGATGATTATGGAACCAGCAACTGAAACGGATCGGCACCGTGATTTCGAGCCTTAATCAAACATGCGAAGAGATGCGCAAGCACATCACCTTCGCGAAGCAGGAGACAGCGCCCGTCCTCGACGAAGCATCCACGTTGATGGACCAGAAGAAAGAGACCGAGATAAAACAGCGCCTGCTCGATGCTTTTAATAAGCACTTCATAGTCCCCGATGAGGACTTGCTCGTCTTGACCTCGGCTGCGGAACCGGTCGATGACCGCTTCTTTGATGTGCTTGCCCGTGTAAAGCAGGTGCACCATGACTGCGAAGTCTTACTGGGCGCAGAGAGCCAGAGGCTGGGCTTGGAGATCATGGAGCAAAGCTCCAAGCACCTCAATTCAGCCTACCAGAAACTGCACAGGTGGATACAAAAGGAATTCAAATCCCTGAATCTCGAAGACCCGCAGATCAACAGTTCGATCAGGCGAGCTCTACGCGTGCTAGCCGAGAGGCCGAGCCTCTTTCACAGCTGTCTGGACTTCTTTGCCGAGGCTCGAGAGTACATCCTCTCCGACGCCTTCCATTATGCCCTTACCGAAGCTGTGTCCGGCACCGATGGCGAGCGCCATGTCAAGCCAATCGAGTTCTCCGCCCACGATCCGCTTAGGTACATTGGAGACATGCTTGCATGGGTGCATTCTGCTGCTGTCTCCGAGCGCGAAGCTTTGGAAGCTCTGTTTGTGGCTGAAGGGGACGAACTAGCTAAGGGAATCAAAGCCGGTATTAGCAGCGAACCATGGTCCCGGATCGACGGGGAGGAAGAGGCTGTGTTTGATGGACGGAAAGCTCTGAACGATCTTGTCAACCGCGATCTTAGTGGAGTTTCTCGATCCCTACGTCAGCGCGTTGAACTGGTCATCCAAGGACACGACGATCCTGTCACTACGTACAAGGTTGTCAACCTTCTGTCCTTCTACCGGATGACGTTCTCCAAGTTGATCGGACCCGAGTCCAATTTGGTGGGCGTGATCAGTTCACTGGAGAAGTATACATTCGGTCACTTTGAGACTCTTATGCGGGAACAGATCAACACGATCTCGGCAGATTCCCCGGCCTCGTCGCCTCCATCGGACCTCTCTGTACCACAATTCCTCACAGATACTCTTGAGGTCGTGACCTCCTTGATGAAGGCATACGAGTCATCTCTGGGACCCGAAGAAGAAGACACCAAGGTGGTTCCGGGCCAGGAGAACAGATTCACTCCCGTCCTCCGTGTCGCCTTCGATCCATTCCTGGACCTGGCAAAATCTTCGTCCAAAGAGCTCCCGGACAAAACCGCATCCATCATCTACCAGACCAACATCCTCCTCGCCGCGCGCTCAACCATATCACCCTTCGACTTCGCATGCGCGACCCATCTACCCCCGATATCAACAGCGCTATCCGCCCTGCGGACAGACCTCCTCGACATCCAACACAACTTCTTCCTGCAGACCTCGGGCCTGCAGGTCCTCCTAACCGCCCTGGAACCATTCTCCTCCTCCTTCTCCTCCACCTCCACCACTACCACCACCCAGCAGCAGCAGCAGCAGCAACAAGACCAAGAACAACCCCAAGATCCACAAAAACAGCAACAACCACAACAACAAACACGCCCCAACCTCGCCGAGATCGCCAACCTGCCCGCCTTCCAGCCCGCCGCCCTCGCCGCCACGAGCCAGCAGCTGGACGACTTCCTCCCCTCAGCCCTGGTGGACGCGACGGACAACCTGAAGCGCGTGCGCAGCGCCGGCCTCGTCAAGAGCGTCACCGAAGAGGCGGTCGAGGCGTTCTGCCGCGATTTTGAATTCGTGGAGAGCATGATCATCGGGGCGGACGAGGCGATGGGGAGGAGAAGGTTGGATGTCTCTTCATCAGCGTCATCGTCGTCATCGCGGGCTGATGATGGTGATGCTGATGGAGAGAAGGAGGATGAAGAGGATGAGATGGAGGAAGAAGAAAAGTACAGTCTGCGGGCGCTGTTCCCGCGGACGATGGGGGAGATTAGAGTCTTGTTGAGTTGAGTTGAGTCATGATGTATGTGCAGCACTTATATTGGCTATGCATTGCATGCACTATATAGACAGGGAAAAAAGAACTGGATAGATGGGATATGTTGGGTGCTAGGTTTCGTTAGATACCCCTAAATAGGAGGAAATAAAAAAAATGAGGACAGCTTCAATGTCTCATTACTGCCTATCTTTTTATTTCATAAGAATCCTCGACACAGACGTAAACCCCATAGCGCATATCACATACAACCACAAACATTCATTTTAATGAAGTACACATTCACATCCATCAACCCACACATCTCATTGCTCATCAAGGTAATTATTCATTTCATTTCCCCTGCCGAATCACAATCCCATACGGATCCCGATCCCTCAGACTAACATCCACACTGACCTCCGGATCCCGAAACGCCTCCTCCAACCCATCCACCAGACGCCCCTGGGCCCCCGCCTTCGCGCTCTCCTCCAGGGCCGCAATCCCCTCCTTCCGTGCAGCGTCCCACTCCTCGCGCAGCGCCTGCGCCAGCTTCTCCCGCATCACGTGGTGCAGGTACCCGCGCTCGGTGTTGGAGTGGAAGAGCGCGACGACGGCCGACCCGCGCTCGATGGCGGCCAGCGCGTCGTGGTGGCTGATCTCACCCGTGAACAGGAGGTCGGGTAGGGGCGTGCCGTTGCTGCTGCCCTTGAGGAGCACGCTGGCGCCGGAGCCGGGACAGACGCCGACGGTGCGGATCTGCATGCTGTCCACGGTGGTGGACTGCGGCACCGCGACGGGGAAGCCGGCCGGGTTGCCGATTGCGGCGCCGATGCGGTCGATCAGAGAGGTCAGGGGCTGCGGGGTCGCGAAGGTGACGAGGCGGCCCATGCCCGCGGATTCGAAGCCCTCGGGGACGGGGGCGGGGGAGGGATGAATTGTGCTCCGGGTGTGGGGGATTATGGCAGACGAGTCTGTAGTAGGGGAAGAGGCTTGGGGTTGTGGGTATGTTGGTCGAGAGTAGCTTCCGGAGGAGGAGGAGGAGGAGGAGGAGGAGGAAGGCACAGGTTCAGTGGATGATGATGGACTCGGGGTGATAGCGCCGGTGACGATGTCGCAGAGCCAGTCTGCCATGCCGCCCGGGACGGCGTCCACGGCCGTATGCGGGGAGTACACGCTGATCCCTTCCTGCGCGAGGCGGAGGAGGGACTGCTGCTGGGGGTCGTTGAGCGTGAGGGATTTGAGGCCGCGGAAGATGATCGGGTCTGTTTGAGGGGAAGAAAGGTCTTGGTGAGTAGATAGATCGGACAAGAAGCAATTAAGACTTAAGCAATGCAAGGCTTACGGTAAGCTACTACCACTGAGTCCCTGCGCTGTATGGCCTCATTGGCCACGGCCTTTGTCAGATCGACGGTCAAGAGGACGGAGTTCCGCTGTCGTTGGGCGGGGTTGAACGGTGCTTCGAGGAGTACTTTGCATCTTCGTCAGTACTGAGAATAATAATTGATTCGTTTCAGAGATATATTCAGCGGGAAAAGCCCACATCCAGTATTATCAAAGCTCTTGTCTGCCAGCGACTCTGGATAGCTGTGTAGAAAGAGAAACGTCAGCTGTCCTGTCGAAACCGCAAGGAGCTCGAAGACAAGACATACATCTTCCTCATGGCGCTCACCACCGCCCGCGTGAAGGGCGACGATGCAGCTGGGCCGGACGAAGACATGGTGGAACACAGTGGCACAGCAGTGCGAAGCATGGGCCGCATAAAGAAGAAGAGGGGTCCAGGAGATCTGTCCAACAGAGTCGAGACGCACGAAACGCGGGGGAGCGAGGCCGATGAGACATGCATGCATAGCTGGAGCCACACACCAGCCACACGCCGCACGGACCCGCGGCGGCCCCATCGCCTGCACGCCGTCCCGAGGGATCGTTTGCCCTGCAGCGGATGATTAATTCCGTCACCAGACGGGGATCTGCTTGCTAATCGTAATCTATCGCTTGACAAACGATAATAATTTTCCTCTTCCAAGAACCAACATCTCCCCGCTCCAACCCAACTCCTCGCTACGAGGCCGCTTATCTCTCCAGCGCCCACCCTCTCGCTCTCTTTCTTTCTCCGCTCTCCGCCCTCCTCGCCTTCGGCTCTTCCGCCGCCCCTCCTCTCACCCTCCCCTCTCGCGCTTGATGTTCGCCCGCGCCGCCGCCCTAAGCAGAACCTGCCGCTACCTTCTTCGTGCCCACGGCCTAGTTACTAATAGTATCCACAGACCTTCGTTCCCTTCTTTCCAGTCGAGGTCGTTCGCGGCGGCGAACGCAGCCATGGCGAGCGCGGCAAACACCTCCGGGGTCACGGCGGACTCGCTGAAGGAGACGCTCACGAAGCAGTTGCAGGCGCAGCACGTGGAGATTGAGGATATGTCTGGTATGAGATGACTTCTGCTTCCCCCTTCCTATTTTTTTGTTGCTTGCTATATTGTATATCCATCGGGGTATTGGTTGCGACTTGTCCTGCTAACCAAACGCTGCTCCGAACTGTAGGCGGCTGCGGCCAGGCCTTCCACGCCATCATCGTCTCCCCGCAGTTTGAGGGCAAGAACACGCTCGCGCGGCACCGCCTCGTCAACTCGGTCCTCAAGGCCGAGATTGCCGCCATCCACGCCTGGACGCCCAAGTGCTACACCCCGGAGCAGTGGGAGAAGATGAAGGAGGGGAGTGGCTGAACTCAACGAAACCAAACTCCATCCATCGGACCTGGGAATAGGTAATGGTTGGTGGTCCGGACCGAAGGGAGAGGCGGCGATAGACTTAATGTTTGGGCTATTTGGACAAAAAAAACGAATGTCTATATGAGAGCCTTGAGTCTTATTGTGTAGATGGTCTCTTACTATTTATTATTTCGGTCTGCCGGATGTATCTGTTTGTTTTCGGGCGTTGAGAGGATTTGATTTTGTGCATAGTATCTACGTAACTGAACCTAACCTCAAGAGCTCTGGGCTCCGGTGGTATTGGATGGAAATAGCAGAAAAAGAAATATACATGGACATAGATAGATGGCATCAGAGGTATTTTACGCAATAGGGATACGTCATCAATCACTTATCCCAGGACCTTGTCCGCAGCGGAAACTATCGCGTAGTGTCAGCAGCGTTGACAATGATATCAGATGGAGAGGGAATCGTTTGAGGTGACCATACCATTGATGCCGGTGTTGTCGGGCTCGACGAAGACCTCCTTGACTTTGCCGTCTTCAATTTTCAAGGCGTAGCGCTTGCTCCGCCGGTTCCCAAAGATCGACGTGCTGTCGAAGCTAAGGTCGAGCGCCTCGGTGAACCTGCCCGTTGGGTCACCCAGGAATCGGACCTAGATATTGTCAGATCGCTGTCTTGTTCCAAAGGAAAAGATGGGACGAATGGCCACGTACACCGCTCTTGCCCGTAGGGTCAAGGGTGGCTCCCCAGGCCTTGGTCCTGTAGAATGAAGTCAGCAAGATCGAAACAGAATAGACCAAGCCGGGTTCAATTGGGCACATACACAAAGGGGTCGTTAACGGAGATGACAAACACCTTTCCCGCATCCTTGAGCTTCGGGTGGTTGATGTAGCCAGGCACGTGTGCAGCCGAGCATGCAGGGCCTAGATGAAAGAACAATTAGTAATCCTCTTATCTCATTTACCCATACGGAGTATCGCTAGCCGAATTATTTCCAAAAACCTTCGCGGGATCTTTTCGGCTTCCTGCATTCGCAGGCTGCGTTTCCCCGAAACAATAATACCCGACAGAGTGGAAACTCCTCGTGGGGCACGTACTGAACGCAGCTGGGGTGCCGACAATGATGCCATTTGCACCCTTGAACTCCTTTGCCAGGTTGACCTTGTTTCCGGGAGAGCCCTCGACCAGGACGTCGAGGTCGGGCAGAGGGTCGCCGGCCTTGACAAAGGCAGCCCGAGTGTTGTGGAAGAGCGCCCGCTGCGCGCTTGCCCGCGGGAGGGCGGTGGTGAGGCGTCTGGCTGCGAACATGGTGAATGTCTTGGAAAGGAAAGATAGGCAGAAAGTTGGAATTGATGGGACGACAATCGCAATTAACGACTGGAGGCACTCGGAACGAGGCTGGGGAGTCGAGTGTCGCGAGGGAGCAGCAAGAAGACGCTGGTGTAGCAGCCGTCGGCCGCGGGTGGAGCTTCGGAGGCTATTTCGTCATACTGTTGGAGCGCGGTACCCCATCACCCTTCGAGAAGCGCGCTGGAAGAAGGCCCCGATGGCTCCCTGCAGAAACACCGGGCCGCGTCATATGTTGCTGTTTCTACTGAAATAATATTGAAAGAAAATGCCTGCTGTCGAGACATGTCTCTGACCATTTCCAGCGCTCATAGGTCTGTGCCTTGCGGTTCTCCGGCTTACCCGTTAATGACAATCCCACCGAACCAGGGATTGGGGATCCTCCAACCGGAAAACTGCTCGACGTCGGTCCCTCCTTATCCACATCATCCTGAAATATTGGGACTCACTCATTCTACCTGTGTAGCCATCCTGTGCGAACTTGCAAATGGAATGGGCTATCTATAGGTCTTCTGGAACTCGAATCCGCATGGTACATACAGTACCTACCAGCGGCGAAGACTTGGCTCTGTCTCGACTAGAATATTTGGGCTGTTACATGTGACAGTGAGGCCAGTGCGATAGATCTGCCCGTAGAATGATGATCAACCGTGGGATTGACCCGGGGGCAGCCGGCAGGTGGTCGAAAGGACGTCCACTACGCAGCAGCAATGAAGGCATCCGGCTCTGGATTGAAAGATTGATATGTTGGCAGAATAGTCCACCGCAGATGCATCGATGCGTGCTAAGCATGTAGGGTACTGCATAGCGTGTTTCAAGACCGATGGACCCGGATCTGCACAGAATATGACGTTTTGGTTTGACCCTTGGTAGAAACAACGAATATTTCTGGCTACGGCAGTCCCGTACGCTCTGACGCCGAGGGATGAAGATAAGGGGGTACGCGGGGTCGCGGATCAGGACTTAGATATAGCGAGCATCCATATATAGCAATGGATATACACAGTAGAGGGGTCCGAGCTTGTCTTAGACTCCAGGGTCCGCTGAAAAGCTGCCACCGTCGGGAAGAGAGGTCGCTCGCGATCCCGGACAAAGAGCTGCGATCATCGTACGACGTGTGCTGTGTTCTCCGTGTAGAGTTCCACGTCGAGTGGAAGGGGAGCCGGGAGGGAGGGCGGACCGCCGGGTCGCCGAGAAAGGGTCGCGGTATCCAGACGGGCTTAGGTTCAGGGACTTCCCCAGCTTCTGCGGTCGTCCACTCGCAGGGCCGGAGCCGCAAGCGAGAGGCTCGAGGATGTCTCTTGCTCGCGGCTCAGAAGGAGATAGCGCAACAGCAGCTGCGAGAGCCGCACGCGATGCCGGGTCTGGCTCGAGCGCTGCTCGGGAAATACCCTGCAGCACGATACCCCAGCGCGCCTCCGCCGGCCGGAGGGTGCGGCCGCAGACGCTGCCCCGACCACTGCGTGTTGCTGCGAGAGCTCTGCTGACGGCCGCTGGACTCGTGGACGCGACGCCCCCTGCCTCGCGGTCATCCCATCGCAAGCGGTGCGGTCATCGCAGCGTCTCTCGCGCAGCCAAGCCCAGAGCGCCCGGGAGGCGGGAGTGGCACAGGCGATCGCTGAGGCGGCCGGGGGCGCGCGCGCTAGCCGTGGCGGCCAGCACGTCGCAGCGCATCGCACCGCATCCGCATGCCAACCCAGTATCTCTTTCTGCATTTCCCCTCCTCCAAACCTGGCCCCCCGGCGAGCGTTGCTCCAATTCAGCCACCTCGTCGCCTCTCCCCGTCCGCTGCATGTCGCGGCCCCCTTCGCAGCGCCCCGTCTTCGTCCCGCGCTCGGTCGGTGCTTTTTTCTCGACGTCTCTCGTCCTCCTTGCGTTGGAGACGGGGTCCTCTTGTGGCTAGTTCCCGTCCGCGATCCGGGTTCTACTCAAATGGGATTTGGGACCACCCCCGGAAGAAGCCTGCGCCTCCAGCTCTCCCTCGACTCCCTCCACCGCTCCCCCGTGCTCGTTTCGATAGCGGATTCCTCGTCCCCGCAGCCCGGTTGAAGATTGAAGCTTCTCCATCGTCCTCTCTCTCGCCCGCGCTGGGACGTGTTGAGCCTTCTTTCTTGACCGCTCGCGATCGCAACCCGCCTGGCCCAAGATGGACGGCGGACAGAACTCAAGTTCCAGCTCCAGCTCCGCTGGGAACTCCAGCGATTTCGTAAGTCAAGCGCCCTCGATGTCGTCTGGTCTCTCGCGATGCTGATGGGGAAATCGTCCAGGTTCGGAAGCTGTACAAGTAGGTCCAATGCACCCCCCGAACCGCGTTCTCGTCCGATCGTACAAGAATCCCTATCTAACCGGCGCAACGCCAGGATGTTGGAGGATCCGTCGTATTCGGAAATCGTCCGCTGGGGTGATGATGGTGACAGTTTTGTGGTCCTGGAGGTAATGCGCCCTGTCTTGGATGTCCGCGGGATCTGGCATGCTTCTTGAGAGCGCGACTGACATCTGCGCCGCCTTGTTCCAGTGTGAAAAATTCACCAAAACCATCCTTCCGAAGCATTTCAAACACAGTAATTTTGCGAGTTTTGTTCGTCAGCTCAACAAGTACGACTTCCACAAAGTCCGACAAAACAACGAGGAGAATGGGCAGTCACCTTACGGACAGAATGTCAGTTCTCTCACATCCTCCGGCGATGGCCATGAAATTCTACAGTATGCTGACAACGGACCAGGCTTGGGAATTCAAGCATCCTGAGTTCAAGGCAAATAACAAAGATTCACTAGATAACATCCGACGAAAAGCACCTGCCCCCCGTAAACCGGCCCAACTCAGCGAAGATTCGGTGCCGGCCCATCAAATAGAGCTCATGAACCAGCAGATCGCGGCGCAGCAGCAGCAGATTCAGCATCTATCCGATCGCTATGCACAGCTCTCAGTTGACCATCAATTGATGCTGCAGGAGGTCATGAGGGTGCAGAAGACGGTCCTGAATCACGAGCACGTCATCCACCAGGTGATGAATTTCCTGCTCTCGGTCGATGCCCGTCAACGACGCGATAGTCGGGCGGCGGCGGCAGCGGCGGCACCTTTCCAGGCGCAGGGTCAGGATGGTTCCACCCTCAGTCCGTCGCAGGTGGCGCCGATTGATGATGTCCCTGCGTCGCCTCTGCAGCATGCCTCCAAATTATTGAATGACATGAGTGCAGAAATTCAGTTCAGTCTTTCGAATCTCAGCTCATTGACGGATCCGAACAAGACTGCTGGGGTGGTTTCTACTCCCCCCCTCGACAATGGACCTCAGAATGGTGCGGTCCGTCCCCCAACGTCTGCAGGCTCCAGCACAACGATGGGATATTCGAAGATGAATGGGGAGCTCGAGCCAGTCGTGTACCCGGTCGGCACAACCAATGGAATCGACCCCATGTATAGCGAGCATGTCAACAACATTCCATACCCGATGCCTCCTAAAGAGGTTGACGCCTCGGATCCCCGTCGGCAGTATGCTGATGGTCGCAAGAAGAGCACCTACGTTGATCCTGGTTGGGTGCGTAGCCCGCACATTTTACTTGTTGAGGATGATGCCACTTGCCGCCAGATCGGCGGTAAATTCCTTTATTCTTTCTCTTGTGTCATTGACACGGCGGTATGTGCCCCTGATATCTACTACTTGATCCTTGCCTTCTGCTAACGACATTACAGTTTGACGGGCTCGAGGCAGTCAACAAAATCCAAGAAGGCTCGAAATACGATCTAATTCTGATGGACATTATTATGCCAAACCTGGATGGTGTTTCTGCTTGTCACCTTATCCGCCAGTTCGACCGCACGCCCATCATTGCTATGACGTCTAATATCCGAAGCGATGACATTCAACTATACTTCCAGCATGGTACGTAAAGTTTTCTTTCAGTGTACATTGCATCACTGCTAACTTAGATTAGGCATGGACGATGTCCTCCCCAAGCCGTTTACTCGCAAGAGTTTGCTCGACATGCTCGAGAAGCATTTGGTCCACCTCAAGAGTCTTCCACCAGCACCCGCACCAGCAGCAACAGCCGGCGTGGAGGCCACTGCTCCAACATCTGCTACAGCCGTGTCGATGGCGCCTCAAAACTCAGCGAACCAGTCTGCCAAGGAGGAGAACTCCCCCGGTCAGTCACCAGCAACGGCAACAACAGTGAACAATTGGCAGTCACCGAGCCAGTTCCAGGGCGTTTCTCCTATACCCCCCAATGTCCAGCAGGTTCAAAACCAATATGTCCAGCAGCCAGGGCCGGGCCCCGCTGCGTACACAATCGATCAAAACGGGGGGGTTCAGTATCCAACTACCCAAGCTCCACTCAATGCAGCTACTGCTCGCGCCGGACATCGACGGCAACTTTCGGAGATGTCCAGCACACCCGAAACTGTCAACAACTTTGCCAAACGACCGCGGTTATACACGCAGCAGCCTCAGCCGATGATGAGCCAGGTGCAGAGTGCACGGCCGGGCTAAGCAAGCGACTCAGAAACTATTCTCATGTCTCCGAATCTCCTTGTGTTAACGTGTGCTTCTTGTCGAGTTCTGCGGAAATTCCGATCCCTCATCTAATGTTACGGTCCATCGGACTCACTTTGGAACGCTTTATTCATTCGGTACCCAGGACCTTGGATTTCTTCTGCCTTCATCAAACGACGGCGCTCGCGGAGTTCCCTTTTTGCCTTTTTGTTTTCTGAAATAAAATATCGATGAAATATCCTACGACGTCTCATATACTACTGTTTGGGTGCCTTACATTTATAGCCAAGGCGAAGGGGATATAGGGTTATTTACCTTGGATGTCGGGAAAGAGAAGGGAGGTTAATTCGGCGGCTTGTGGGATCATATGTGTATTCATCTCTCTCTTGAATCCATCCCGTTGCGGATGACGTCTATATGGGTTGGCGATGTCTCTTGTCTGTTGTTCTGTGCGCTGGGAATGTACACCGTCACATCTCTCAGATTTTCCTTTTCTGTTGGGGTTTTTTTTTTTTTTTTTCAGACTGGTCATTCTTTCGACGACGTGGAATGTCTAGGCGACGGTCTCCCACTCTTTGTCTTTATCCCCACGAAATTGGGACCTGAACTATATATTATTACCTTTATCGCAGCAGGTGTCTGTGGATAAAACAGCGCCACAGGGAATTAAATGAGTCCAACTAAACCCGAATGAGATCCATACTGGTAGAACTTCCACTATGTCGCGATCATTGCAGGCGTTGACCAGCTGCTTGAAATATGACCCAGATAGTGAAATCTCCAGGGTGACCCCACTCCAGTCGTTATAAGTTGTAAACCTCACTTCGAAAGCCTGTCCGAACCGAGGCATTGTTTTCGTGGACGCAATCAGTATAGTCCAGCATGCCCTGGTAGAGCCAGCAGTGATATGCAGAGGGTGGACTCATACCGATCTACTGGTAAACAGCCCAGGGGTGATCATCCCCTTGTGTTCCAAATTTATCGTTCTGGGGTGATCAGCCATGCCCCTTTCCCCATATTGGACGCAGGGTCTAGACCGCCAGTCCCTGGACAGGGGGAGTCGGAAAGGGTCCAGGCCTTCGCTGGCGTTCTGGACTCTTTGAGGCTGGAGAGGCCGCTGTGGCTTGTCGCCTCGGCGAGTCCGGGCCGCGTGGCAGAGGGCGGGCGAGGCAAACAAGGCAAACACCAGCACTTCCGTTTCTGTGGGCGGCGGGCAGCATGACTCGTGATGCTTTTGGTGGGTGGATTTTTGCGGCATGCGTTCATTCATGCGGAGCTGCCGCCTCGAACCGCTTGCCTTACCTCCTAGAAATCTATTCTCTGCATGCGCTCTGTCTGAATAATTTGTCTTTATTTTTTTTTCTCGAGCGACCGTTGCCGACGTAAGAGAGTCCAGCGTAAATTGATAGTGGGAAACCGCATCTCTCTCGTCGTCGCTCCCGTCACCTGTCTTTGAGCAATGGGACCGAAACAGAAGGGAGGTGGAGGCGGCGGTCCGTCGAAACAGAAGGGGAACAATGCGGCGGAGGAGGTAGAGGAGTCGTTGCAGGCAGTTGTATGTCTTGGCCTTTCTCCGGAGAAGAGAGTGATTGGCGATGCGGGGCTTTGACGCGGATGGTTGTTGCTGATGGCCTGTGCTATGGCAGGTTCTCGCGGATACATTCGAGACGCGGTTCGAGCCGTTTACTCTTGAGAGGCCTAGGGTACGTATGCTTGTATACATCGCGGAAGAAGCTGGCGAGCAGGAGAAAGTTACTGGGGTGTGGTCGGAATGAAGTTAGTTGACGGCTTGAGGATCAGTGTCTCCTGCCCCTCGCGAACACGCCCTTGATCGAGTATACGTTCGAGTTTCTGGCCAATGCAGGCGTCGAGGAAGTATTCCTCTACGCGGGGGCACATTCAGACCAGGTGGAGAAATATATCAAGTTCGTTCATGAAGCCAATTGCATCGTTCTATCGGAGTGACTACGTGACGAGCTAACTACTCATATACATCCAGCGCGTCGAAATGGAGAGCTCTGTCCTCGCCTTTCAAGAAGCTGACCTTCCTCAAGTCCAATTCGACGTCTGTCGGAGATGTCATGCGTGATCTCGACGGTAAGCATCTCATAACCGGCGACTTCATCGTCGTCAGCGGAGACGTCATCAGCAACCTGCCGATCGAAGGCGCGTTGGCCAAACATCGAGCCCGGCGCCAGGCGGACAAAAATGCGATCATGACCATGGTCCTGCGGGAAGCAGGAAGGAATCACAGAACCAAGGCATCATCCGTCTCGCCCGTCTTTGTCATCGATCCTACCAAGGATCGTTGCCTCCACTATGAGGAGATCCATAATTATTCGAAGCACTCTTCGCCGTTTCTCAACATCGACCCTGAACTTCTGTCGTCACATGCCGAGATTGATATCCGGCAAGATCTGATCGACTGCAGCATCGACATCTGCACGCCGGACGTCCTGAGTCTGTGGTCGGACAGCTTCGACTACCAGACACCGCGGAAGCATTTCTTGTACGGTGTCCTGAAGGACTATGAGCTGAACGGGAAGACCATCCACACGCATATCATCAAGGACCACTACGCCGCCAGGGTGAGGAATCTCAAGGCGTACGACGCTGTCAGCAAGGACATTGTCTCGCGATGGACGTATCCATTGTGCCCGGATACCAACCTGCTTCGCGGACACACGTACGAGCTCAGGAAAGGAAACTTGTACCAGGAACAGGGTGTGATGCTTGCACGATCCTGCGTGATCGGTCGTCGAACCGTCATCGGACAGGGCACCAGCATTGGAGACAAGACTACAGTTACCAACACGGTGCTGGGAAGGAATTGCAAGATTGGCAAGAACGTCGTCCTCGACGGCGCCTACATCTGGGATGGAGCAGTCATCGGCGATGGAACGGAGGTCCGTCAAGCTATTGTGGCTGATGGGGCCGTTGTGGGAAGCCGGTGCAAAATTGAGCCTGGAGCTCTCCTCTCGTACGGTGTCAAGATTGCCGACGGGACAACAGTCGCCCGAGGAATGCGCATCACGCGTTGGCGGAAGGAAGGTGATGCCCCTGTCCCTAGTGACCCGAAGGTGGTTGGAGAAGGGGGAGAAGGATACGAGTTCGTCCACGACGCGGATGAGGATGATGAGGATGAGGAAGACGTCATCAGTGTGGCCTCAGGGTTGGGTATGTATCTCTTCGCCGCAAGCTTCCAATTTCCTCCTGCTTACGTGTTTCCCGCAGTCTACAACATGGCGGAACTTTCTCTCTCCAGTGAGTCGATCTCGACTCTTTCTTCCGAGATCTCAGAAGAGCCACGCTTTGGCGGATCCAGAGCGGGCAGCTTTGGAACATCCATCTCGGACGAGGACGAGCATGACCATTTCCAGCACGATGCCTCGACCAGCGTCTACGATAGTATACGGGATGGAGTCTCAGCGGACGTCGTGCAGCTGGAGCTGGTCAGTCTGCGCATGAGTGCCAACGCATCCGAGCATCAGGTCCGGCGGGCCGTAGTGACGGCATTCATGAAGCGGATCCAGCAATTGATGGAGGGTGGCAAAGGTGCCGGACAGGCAGTAAAGGAGGTCTTTACAAACTACCGAGAGGTTGTGGACCGGAGCATCTTCGACAAGGAGAGCGACGAGAAACCGGACCAGGTCGACCTGCTATTGCTGATCCAGCAGGACCTCGTGCATCGGAACAAGGGAGAGACAATACTCCTGTTTACGGCAAAGGAGCTGTACGATCTGGAGATCGTTGATGAGGAGGCATATGAGCAGTGGTGGAAAGATGAGCGGTCCAGCAGCACTGAGGAAATGAGGAGGGTCCGCGGCCAGACTCAGCAATTTATAGAATGGCTTGCCAATGCGGAAGAGGATGAGAGCAGTGAAGAGGAAGAAGAGGAAGAGGAAGAGGAAGAGAGTGATGAGGAGTGAGTAGCGATATGAGACGCAGTACTACTCCGTAGCTACTACTAGGCCTGTATGGAGGCCTTGGGATAGGAACCTGCAGATACCCACGGCAAAGCAAGAAATGAAAGAAGCTTGTGCAGATAACTGTTATTCTTGTAGATAGATCCTAGTTGTACTGTACAGGTGGCAGTAGTTGCCTTCATCCCGGAGTCTGCCAACCCTGTGGTGCCTGGAGAGGAGTGCGTAATGGGGGCTCGCCTGGAGGCTCGGTCATCCACGCCCGTCACGCTGCGTTCTTGGAGTGTCCACTCGTCCCTCGTCCCCCATCCGTTGTCCGCCACCACTGGCTCTGCTCTCTGCTCTACTCGCGTACTCACGCTGCGGTTCCTCGGGACATTCACAGCTCATCTGTCTGGTGTCGACACTCTCACTGGTGCTCCAATTCACGTAGGTGGCCCCTCAAATGCGTGACTGAAGGTCTCTATCTGGGAGCCTACTGACATCATCTCATCTAGAGACGGCTACCGCTTCCCCAGAGGCTCGCTCCAATACCCGACGCTGCATCCCACTCTCTGCCAATCCTGCGTCGCTGACACTCTGGCCACCTAGAGGCGCTATTTTGCCTCCCCCACATCAGGTTTGTGCCAGCGGTGCTATCTAGCTTGAGTTTGACGAGCGTCAGACACTGCTACCTGCCCCCAGCGCACCCTAAGTCTTGCACCTTGAGATACGCAGTCCCCAGCCATCCCGGGCCGCATCCCAAAGTTCCCAAGGCCCAACTTAACTTGACCCAGTCTAGCCGAAAGCTTGGGGGACCCCCAAACCCAGGTATCCGCGCGGCTCTTTGCTCGGGACGATCCATCATTTTGCCCTGCCCTTTTTCGTTTCCACCACGGGATAACTCCGCTTACCTTACATAAACAACGCCTCGAGACCTACGAGCCCGCCTTCGCCGCCTCATTCGCCCCCGCCTCAGTCTCTTAAAGCAGATTTGGGATTTTTTGTCTGGTAGGCTGTGACGTGTGTGTTGTTTAGGGAAAAAGAAGGTCTCGGTATCTGTCTCGAGGCCTCCTTTTTTCGACTCAGCACATATCGCTCGGCTTGCCACAGGTCCATCGGTAGTCACCACGCCTCCTCAAACGAGAAAGAGGAAAGCGGTCGAGGCGGCGATCGAGAACGGGGGTAGCGCCGCCACCCGAGCCACAGACACATCGAGAGCGGGACAGCAAAGCTCGAGCAGCAGCAGCAGCAGCAGCAGCAGCAGCAAGGTCCGCAGGACAGACAGGCAAGAGGATAGCAATAACGAGCCGGCTTCGGCGGCGACGGGTGGTGATAACGTTTCGGTTTCGCTGAACAAAAGGGTATCAGATCTCGCGACGCCCGCAACGACAACTGGCAGCATGGAATCGGATGACGACTTCATGAGCGATGCCTCTAGCCCGGGGGAACTCATCGATACCCAGGGAAGCGAGGATGAAAGCTTGGGTGAAGGTAAGTCCATGTCCGCGCGTTGGTCTCTTTCTCCGCATTGCTGCGGCAGAACGGTTGCTGATGCTAGTGTTTCTGCTAGAGTTCGACGACGACAATGACGGATTCTCACATGACAGGGACATTGTCAAGAAAACTAAGAAACCGTACGAGGTGGACTTCAGAGTGCTGAGTCCGGCGGATATCGAGAGGGAGCAGAATCAACAGATCAACGAAGTCTCCTCGATTCTAGGCTTGCCGCCCGAGTCGGCTGCGATCCTGTTACGGTTCCACCGGTGGAACCGGGAAAAATTGATAGAGGCGTACATGGAGCATCCGGAGGAGACGCTAGAGGAGGCGGGTCTTGGTCAGAACTTTGAGGGCACTCCAAAGACGGAGGTCATCCCGGGATTCATGTGTGAGATCTGCTGCGAGGACGGTGATGATCTGGAGACCTATGCAATGAGATGTGGACACCGTTTCTGCGTCGACTGTTACAGACAATATCTTGCGCAGAAAATCAAAGAGGAAGGCGAGGCCGCAAGAATAGAGTGTCCAGGGGACAACTGTCATCGTATTGTGGACTCGAAGTCTTTGAGCTTGCTCGTCACAGATGACCTCAAGGAGCGGTATGTCTTTCGACTTTGGTGCGCGTATGCGGAACAGTTCATGCTGACAGCTTTTCTTTTTACTTGCAGATACCAGACTCTCCTCACCAGGACCTATGTCGACGACAAGGACAACCTGAAGTGGTGCCCTGCACCGAACTGCGAGTATGCGATAGACTGCGCGGTTAAGAAACGCGACCTCAACCGCATTGTACCAACAGTACATTGCGAATGCTCGCACAGCTTCTGTTTCGGCTGTAACCTCAGCGACCACCAGCCGCCACCTTGCTCTTTGGTGAAGATGTGGCTTAAGAAATGCGAGGACGACTCCGAGACCGCAAATTGGATCTCAGCAAACACCAAGGAGTGTCCGAAATGTCATTCTACCATCGAGAAGAACGGCGGTTGCAACCACATGACGTGCCGGAAATGCAAGCACGAGTTCTGCTGGATGTGTATGGGCCTCTGGTCTGAGCACGGCACGAGCTGGTACAACTGCAACCGGTACGAAGAGAAGTCGGGAGCCGAGGCCCGCGACGCTCAAGCTCGGTCAAGACAGTCCTTGGAGCGCTACCTGCACTATTACAATCGATACGCGAACCACGAGCAGTCTGCGAAGCTGGACAAGGATCTGTATCTGAAGACGGAGAAGAAGATGACCAGCCTGCAGTCGCAGTCGGGTATGTCGTGGATCGAGGTGCAGTTTCTCAATACCGCCTCTCAGGCGCTCCAGCAATGCCGACAGACCCTGAAGTGGACGTATGCATTCGCCTATTATCTGGCCCGGAACAACCTCACGGAGATCTTTGAGGACAACCAGAAGGATCTGGAGCTTGCCGTGGAGAGTCTGAGCGAGATGTTTGAGAAGCCTATTCCGGAGCTTGCGAACCTGAAGGTCGATATTCTCGATAAGACTGCGTATTGCAACAAGCGCAGGATCATTCTGTTGAGCGATACCGCTGAAAATCTGAAGAATGGTGCGCTCTTTCCTTTCTCAGCCTTTGTCGTGATGAAACTGACCTTGCGCTAGGCGGATGGACTTTCAATGTCCCGTTGCCTTGATTCTGCATCACCATGGGTCCGAGGATATCCTGGGTCCGCGCGGTAAACATGGCAGCATGAAGACGATATTTGCACTATTCATCTTGTCACGATGCGAATGAATACGATGTCGAACGATTCCTTTTATTTTCAAATCCATCCTATGCATAGCGAGGGCGCGACACACAAAGCGCCACTCGCGCACAAGCATTGGTCGCCTGTCTGATCATATCTGTTCCCGGACATCATTTTGTTTTGATTGGCATGCCCGTGTCTATTCCTTGGTTCTACATATGTCTTTATGCCTGTCCTTAGCAACATGTTACTATTAGATCCCGCAAAATGCATATTGCCCAGTCTTGCCTGTAGCTCGTCCCGTGTGACTTGACTTATCTCTGTCTTAGTTTTACGTGACATGCATTATTGGGGCTAGGGAGTAGCTTTTGTTCTTCGGGAATGATGACTGCTAGCGAGATACCTTGCTGGCTGATACAGCTGAAGTGGAAACTAAGACGGTAGATGGTTGGTGCTCTTCTCGTTTCGAATCGGAGGAGGCACTTGAATTTGCACTCAGGCACTGCTTTTTTCCTTTTTCTTTTACTTCCTTTCCAAGTTAGCATAACACATCAATCACTGCGCTTACTACTAGGGCGCGGTTCGGACAAAGGAGGAAGGGAAGATTCGAAGGAAGAAGAGACCGTGATGGAGATACGAGACTCGTATTTTATTTGTGTCTCTGCTTGCCTTGCCTTGCTTAGGTACTTAAGCTGACTGGCTTCATGGCGAAAAATTGGGAGTGGGAAGTGTGTCATGTCATCATCATCAAGCCAGATTAAGCAAATACATCTGCCTTTTTTCTTTTTTTTTCTTTTTCCGTTATGACCTGTTCATGTATGTGGTTCAATTTTGAAGAGGAGAGGAGAGGACAGTTGTATGTACTACTCTACTCAGTTGGTTTTTCTATGGGCCGAGTAAGTAAGTAGGTAGGTAAGTAGGTAAATGTTAACTCAACTCGATTCGTCTGTAGCTATTCCCGGGGTTGATTTGGCTGTACTATATATGCAGTAATTTGCGTGGTATCCATTTTATTATTTCTCCATCCGGGCAAGGGATAAAAGAGAGAAGATGAAGGGGAGACCACTTATCTCCGTTTCTTTCCCTCCTTTATCAAATCAAGAAATCTTCAAGATTGAACTGGAGTGGACGGGAAGGGTACCCATTTTATTTGTCTTCTTTGTGGTACGAATCCGGACCGTACTTCCAAAGACTACTACTACTAATGAAAGAAAAGACTTCTTTTCTGCATAAGCTAGGTGGAATGTGGCGATTGGTATGTAAGCCCATTTTGGGGTGGTCATTGGGTCCGTGGAGTTCGCGATTAGTTTCTCATAAAAGAGTATATATATCTGTGTGCATGTGCTGTGTGTATGTGCGCGCGCGCGAGTATTTGAGACCATTGAGGCAACGGAAAGGATGGAGACTGTTTAGAGTATCCCCCCTCCATGTGAGAGCTCGTTGCACATAGAATGTTTGCAGAAAGCGTCAGTCAAGGCCTGATGCAGTGAAAGTAAATCGTTGAGCAGATTTCCTGTTTTCGTTAGGTAATTGAGTTACTATTAGTGAGCACATTCCACAGGAATCAGGTCAGCTCTGAGCTTGCGTCAGTCAGCCCGGCTGGGCCATAAGATGGGAACAGCATAGACTGTCTCGTGGCCGTTGGGCATTGCACAGCACGTCCGCTTCGTAACGGTCTCACTGCCTTCTTCCTGTCTCGGACGGCGCTGCGGCGGAGGGACTGGGACTGTATGGTCGGAGACAGTTAAGGTTTGCGGCCGGGCTCGTCGGGGCGGGAGCCTCGGGTGCGACGGGCAGTGGGAGGGAAGAGCCCGGGTCCGCGGAGAAGGGCTGCTCTGGGAGCGGGAATTCTTGCTATTCTTTTTTTCTATAAAGAAAAGGAAAATGTCTATCGGAGGAGGAGCTTCTTTTCTCATCTACATAGATCCTGTTCTCGAACTCTGCCTGTATGCCAATGCTTGGCCCCTTTCCAGAGGGGTTGGCTGTTTGCCAACTCGTTCCGCACTACGGAGGGACCTATCTGGTACCTCGCTCCGTCAGTAGTCCGCTGCGGCGCCGCCGCCCGTATCGAGGTAGTTTCTGCTGCCAGTTAGCAGGGCAATATTCTGGAATAACCCGATCTGATAAGAGAACGCTGTTCTCTTGGCTAACACCAATTCCTCGTCCGTCCACCGGGCGTCCTTTGCTGTCCATTCTTTGCCGGTTGGAGTTTTTATCCGCACTTCCGAGACCTGTATGTATGTCCGAGCCGTCTCCAGTCCTCTACACACCAGACCTGGCGGGAGTGTAGGAAACGCAGCACTGTCACAATGTACCTGCGGAGTAGTGTCTGCATCTCTCTGGAAGACAACGACACAGCTGCATAACAAAAGTAGATTCTTTGCCGGCAGCAGAGCGAGAAGGCGCTGTCCTCCAGCTGCGGTGGAAGAGGTTCACAGGGACACGCGCTCTCCGTCATCGGATGGGCGAGATATCTGCGGGCGAGGGCATCCTTCCTTCGGCCTCCGCAGGAACATGAAACGCAGGCAAAGCTGTGCCACCACCACCGGACGAGGACGAGCTGTGCGAGATCATAGAAAGAAGAAGCTCTCGATGCTTCCGTCCTCCAGACGTGTTTGACAGCGATTCCCTTGCGCCGACCGTGCGGGCGGGCTGGTGCGCGGCGGGCTGCACCAAACCCCGTCGTAATTTTCCACCTGCCGCAGGGCCCCAGCCCAGCAGTGCCGAGCACGCAGGACGGGCGCAGAGGAACAATCCCGCCACGAGCAATTCTTCTCCCTCCTGTGGCCGCGGCATTGAAACACGACTGTTCACCACTCCTCCTCCGCCTCGGCTCTCCTCCCCTCCTCTCTTCTCTCCCTTCCCTTCCTTCCTTCCACCTCCCTCCCTCCAGCTCGCCGTCCTCCGGATCCCACCTTCGCTCTCCGCTCCCCTCTTAGTTCCGTCCCCGGCGTCATCGCGTCCTCCGAAGGTCACCCTGCGGCTCCGGCTGGGCCTAGAGCTATCCCAGCTCGAATGGCGGCTCCAGATCACGTCCCGGGGCAGGAATACGAGTACGTGTCATCCGGCGTTGGCCGTCCTGGAGCTCCGGGTTGTTCTCTTTTGCGGCACCCGCGATTTTGGGGGACAACTTGGGGAAAGACGGAAAATAAGCGATACTGATATTCCCATGTCTTTAGCTATGAATCCCTTCCTTCTAACTATGGCCTGGGCCACAACATGCTGGCTGGCGCCTTCGCCGGGATAGCGGTATGTTTAACTTTTTCTTCGAGAGGATATTTGTGGGTGGTCGGAGAGTAGAAAGCTGACCGGAATTGCAGGAACACTCTGTCATGTATCCGGTTGATCTGCTCAAGGTATGCTGAAAACGCTATCGCATTTTTCAATAGCACTTGGAAAAAAAAAAGGGAACCGGCATGGGACAAGGTGAAAGGAACGTCAAGCTGAATTCCGGGTTCCCGTCATTCGCAGACTCGCATGCAAATCCTGCATCCATCGGCCGGGAGTCTGTACACAGGCCTGACCAACGCTGTCTCGACCATCTACCGTATCGAAGGCTGGCGCACTTTGTGGAAGGGGGTTTCGAGTGTGATCGTTGGTGCCGGTAAGGGTCCAGAAGAGGGGAGAGAAACGGACGCGAATGGGATGGGGTACTGATTAATCTCTTGGGCCAGGCCCGGCCCATGCGGTCTATTTCGCCACGTATGAGATTGTGAAGGAACTTGCGGGGGGGAACGTGGATGACGGCCATCACCCGATCGCCGCCGGTCAGTTGTGTCAATGGCAGTTGTGTGTTGTTGGAGTGCGACATTGCTGACGGGTTCGCGAAGCTCTCAGCGGGGCGGCCGCCACAATCGCGAGCGACGCGCTCATGAATCCCTTCGACGGTGAGTTTCTGGCATGGCTGTCTGGCTGGAGGCGACTGCTGACAGTCCCCGGGAACAGTGATCAAGCAGCGCATGCAGGTCCACGGCTCGACGTACAAGACCATCGCGCAGTGTGCGAGGGCCGTATACAAGGAGGAGGGCATTCAGGCCTTCTACGTCTCGTATCCGACCACTCTCTGCATGACGGTCCCATTCACCGCGACCCAGTTCGTGGCCTACGAATCCATCTCGAAGATCATGAATCCGAAGAAGGAATATGATCCCTTTACCCACTGCATTGCCGGTGGCCTTGCTGGCGCTGTTGCGGCAGGTGTCACCACGCCGCTCGACGTGATCAAGACGCTCCTCCAGACTCGCGGTCTTGCGAAGGACTCGGAGATTCGCTCCGCCAGGGGACTGTTCAATGCGGCTGCCATCATCAAGCGCCAGTTCGGATGGAGTGGCTTCCTGCGGGGAATGCGTCCTAGGATCATCTCTACGATGCCCAGCACCGCGATTTGCTGGTATGTACTAGCTTTTGCCCTCCACAGCGAATGTTATTTTGTTTCATCACTAACTCTGTTACTTCAGGACGTCCTACGAGATGGCAAAGGCGTACTTCAAGCACCAGGAGGGCGGAAGCTGATATATTCTGCTCGGAGAATTGATGTGCTCCATCGAGTCCTTTTCTCTGCTGCACATATGCACCGACTGTTCTCGATCTCCGGGTTGACGTCTTTCTTTTTTCCCCGTTGAAAGGGTGTCTCCCACTGTTCCCGGTGCATCGCGAAACGGACTTTCCTCTCGCTAGATTCCCCGGGTCACCCCGCGTCTCTTTTTTCTCTCGGGAACGATCCTGAGCTTGCAAGGACCCGGACATCATGATCGTCGGAGAACTGACGAGACTGTCGGGCGCGATTTTTTGCCAGTGTCTTTCATGTTAACCTCCTCTCCTGCTTCACTTCTGGCCATGTGTATTTCAACCATGCTATGCGGTATTCGAACTTTAGATTCCAGGAATCGTGCTCAGCGACCCCTCGTGAGCGTCTCTTCGACAAGCGTTCATCCATGAAGGGTTGTCCTCTTTGGTACCGGCGTTGGAACGCATGGGATCTTCGGTGATGGTGGCTCTTCTCCGAGGGGCTGTTGCTCTTGTACGGGTCACGATGGTGTTTTTTGTTCCTCTTTGTTTTCGACATCTCAAAATGTACTTATAGATGCCACGAAACATGCGGCTAAGCAGTGCTGGATCGCGATGTCCATGCGAGAGTTCTTATGATATCCGAGAATAAAAAAGGACAATTGGGGGCAAAAGAAAAATTGACATCTGATTCCTTCTGACTGTAATACAATAGATGATTGCCTTAGTTGACGTCCCTTCATCCGGCAGAGGGTGTTGATGCGTGCCCGCCCGGCTCTGTCCAAGCAGCACGGGTGCTCCAGACACACTCTCGCAGACATCGTAAAGAGGCTCGTTTTCCCTGTCTTCCTATTCTGTCTAGCAATTCTCTGTTGCTCCAGGAAAGCCCATCGGCCCCGGGTTCGCGCGTCGGTCTCGCCGCAGGCGGTCGCTCTCGGCGTGCTTCCCCTCTCAGCGCCGACGACGTCACGCAAGAACCACCGAAAACCCACCTCTCGAGACGACGCCTATCCACGACCAGGCCCTGCGCTTGCACGACCTGATCAAGACCGATCCAGAGGCTCTACGACCGCATGGCGGCCGCTGGCCCACAGTGCTCTTGCGTTGATGATGCGCTCAAAGCCTTCGTCTTCGATGCAGAAGACGTACGATGAGTGCTATCTGATCTGCTCCACCGCCGTCTACTTTGAAGGACAGGTCCGTCGTCTCCCCACCCATATGGATCTACACCACCTGCAACCATCTTTCCGAGGAGTGCCAATTGAGTTCCAATACAAATCTCTTCTGGCTGACATTCTTTTTTCTTCTCCCATTTTTTAGAACAACGAAGCAGAAGCCCTGCGGTCATGGCGCTCCGCTCTCGAAACGATCTACTATCACAACGCCTACCGCGTACCACCGAACTATGTCCCCAAAACCGAGACGGAGAAGGCGCTGCAGGAATCCATCCGAGAGCTGGAGATGCAGTGCAAGGAGCGTGTCGCTCTGCTCGAGGCGCTCCAGGAGAGCAGAAAAGAGGCGCTGCAGGACAAAAAAGGAAAGCATACTGCTACTGCTATTAGTAGTAGCAGAGAAGGGAAGAGTCCGCTACTCAACAATGAAACACGTCCAGTTACCACCACCACAACCACCACTCCTGGCTGGATCGGAGAGGGGACCATACCCGCCGTGGATTATCTGGACCTATCGAGACCTCCACCGCTCCCCGCACGGCCGAAGCAGAGCTCGGAACCGGTCTTGCAGAGGGGCGCGAGCGGTTCGTCGGTTCGATCGGTTTCACATTCGATCCCATCTCCACCAACCCTCCCAAGCCCGGCGACAACAAAGTCTTCTACGACGAAGACTTCGTCCCGGGCGTCCAGCCCTGAAAAGCGCAAGACCATGCGCACCACGCTGCGCACCAAGGATCCGAAAAAGTCCTCCAAGAACAAGGCGTCTCCCGGAGGGAAAGAGACACGGCCCGCCGCATCCAAGGCCGCAGGGCTGGCCTGGGGAAGCATCGCCCCGCGCTCTTCATCGGAGAAGGTGCAACATGATGCAGCGGCGGCGGTAGCGTCTTCTCGCTACAGCATCTCCAGCGACCCGGGCTTGAAGAGGGATCAGGGATTTACTTCTGGTGACGACGAAGGTTCAAGACATGGCAGTCGAAGATCGCGTGATCCGTCTGATCACATCCCCAGCTGGAGTTGGCGAGAACCTCAGTACCCGGAGCGGTCGCCCAGACGGACATCAGCTGGTACACCGATATCCCTGCCTCCGAGCACCCCGGGACCGCCTTCAGATAGGGCCAGCCCGTCTTCTCGTATGCCGGCGGCCGATGTGAGAGACCAACTGGCCTCGAAGTACTCGCCGAGACCTCCACCACCGAGACCAGTTGTCGGACCCAAACCTGCGGCCTTAAGGTCTTCCCCTACAGAAAGCATTGGCAATCAAGCTACGAGATCCTATTCAAGCCCACAACATTTGCCAACTAAACCTGTTGCTGAGGAGGCAAAGAGAACGTTGAGAAACTCATCACAGCCGAAACCGCCGGCGTCGTCGTCGTCGAATAAAGCGAGTCCCAAGCCCACTGCGAACGGACAACATGTCTCCAACTCGTCTGGAAGAAGCGGCGATGATGAAAGGCTCAGTCGTGCTGTTAGGAAACTGGATATCCGTGACAGCAGCAACACATCGTCCCGGGCTGGAGAACGGAAGAAGACTTCTTCGGCGAGACCGAAACCCAAAGTCACACCCCCTTCGAGCGACGATCAGGGAGAGTCGTCAGACGACAACGGCTCGGAAACCGAAGAGGACAAGACCATCTGGAACATCATGAAGAGACTTCCGAAAGGAGTCGATCCGCACGCAGCACGGCAGATCCTCAACGACATTGTTGTCCGAGGTGACGAGGTCCATTGGGACGACATCGCGGGATTGGATGCTGCAAAGAAGGCGCTGAAGGAGGCCGTCGTGTACCCTTTCCTCCGTCCGGACTTGTTCTCGGGACTCCGTGAGCCCGCGAGAGGGATGCTCCTCTTCGGCCCCCCGGGGACTGGGAAGACGATGCTCGCGAGAGCCGTGGCCACGGAGTCGAAATCCACCTTCTTCTCCGTCTCCGCATCGAGTCTGACGTCCAAGTGGCACGGGGAGAGCGAGAAGCTCGTGCGTGCGCTCTTCGGACTCGCAAAGGCGATGGCCCCTTCTATCATCTTCGTCGACGAGATCGACTCGCTGCTCTCGTCTCGGTCCTCGGGCTCGGAGCACGAGGCCTCGCGACGGTCGAAGACGGAGTTCCTGATCCAGTGGTCGGACCTCCAGCGCGCTGCCGCTGGACGGGAACACGACGGAGACGCGAGCAGGGTTCTCGTTCTCGCGGCCACCAACATGCCGTGGGACATTGACGAGGCTGCCCGGCGACGATTCGTCCGCAGGCAGTACATCCCCCTCCCGGAGCGCGAGGTTCGAGAGCAGCAGATTCGAAAATTGCTGAGCCACCAGAAGCACGAGCTGACGGACGACGATATCGAGGTGCTGGTTCAGGTTACTGAGGGTAAGCAGTCCCTACCCATTTAACCATAGTAGTTAATACCAGGTCAGTCCGTATGTTAAAAACCATCATCTCTAACACCTCATATGCAGGCTACTCCGGCTCAGACATCACCGCGCTCGCCAAGGACGCCGCCATGGGCCCCCTGCGTAACCTGGGCGAGGCCCTCCTCCACACGCCCATGGAGAAGATCCGCCCCATCCGCTTCAAGGACTTCGAGGCCAGTCTGTACTCGATCCGGCCCAGCATCAGCCGCGACGGGCTCAAGCAGTACGAGGACTGGGCGAGGCGGTTCGGGGAGCGAGGTGGATAGAAATAAGCTATCCCTGTTTTGTTTCCTTTTCTTTCCCCCTTTTACGTTCTGCCGTTTGCCTTTTTTTTGGGAGAGAGGCAGGTTCGTTGGCGTTGAATTGAATAGAGCTTATACGACCACTGAATAAATCTCGAAAGAGGCCTGATGTTCACGATTAACAGGATGGATACGGTCGGGGCTCGGGGAATGGTTTTGGTTTTGTCTCTCTGGGGTTTTTGTGTATGGCTTTCGGGCATATGTCCATGTCTATGTCCATGTATCAATACAGCAGCACACAGCACGGAGCACTTGATCCTTGTCTCTACTTCTGGAATTGGTTTTTGCTGGAAAGGGTCGGTGCTGGGATGAGGCGTGGGCTGGATGGTTTGGTTGGTTGGAGTTGAGCTCTGTATTTTATGTTTTTGGGTGGGAGGGCGCTGAATTGGTTTGTTGATTGATTGATTAAGATGTGTAACATAAAATAATGAATGAATTATGAGCTACTGCTACTGAAATACCAGTCTACAGTGCTCTCTCTGTACCGATGACACGATGTGATTTCACGTGATATATGATCATCAGTCAGTTAAGTCCATGGCGTGCCGTTCGATGCCTGGCTGTAACGACAGGCCTAGATAACTAGACCTAAAAGGGCCGTTGGTTTATCTTGAAGACAAGAAACAAGGGGGTGAGCAATAGAATAGTAAGAATAAGCCTGTGTTACTAGCAATGTCTATATGACAAGTTGCTGTGTGAGTCGACCACGAGGGTCGGAATCTATCTGAAGTGAGCGTCATTATATACATGCCTGTCTGCCTGGATCAAAGAGTTGTTTGGATCATTCTGGGTGTTGGATCATAGGGCTCGTTGGATCATGGGGCTTGTTGGATCAAGATGGCAGATGGATCATTTTGATCCATTGTCATGTGACCTCCATATGACATACCCCTCCTTTATGCTATTTCCGGCTATAACACTGGCCTGGTATCTACGTACCTACTGCCTGAGGTAGGTAGGTAAGGTATTCCGCATCTTCAGAGATGGGAGATGGGATATTAGAGACCTTTTTATTTATGGACGGAGTACGGTAGTTATAAAATGATGTATCCCTTATCCCGATCTATTTATTCCAATTGAAAAATCCACTCGAACAATCGTCGTCGTCTTCTTCTGGCACTCTGGTCTACACTTTTGTGATGAATCGGTACCTCATATGATGTACGCCGGTCAGCAGTCAGTCAGTTCCGATTCCTATTCCAAACTGACTGATCCTTGTGTCCCGGATACAAAGATAGAGATGACCAATTTTTCTCTCTCCCCCCCCCCCCCCCCCTCATTTCAACTACTGTCCTTTTTGGATGGTTTATCTTGTCTCGTCTTGTACGTGTACAGTGCATTGCAAACTGCTGCAGTAGATTCCGGATAAAACACGTAGGAGAGGAGGGGAGGGGTAGGAAGAGGGAGGCCTGGTCCCAACCCAATGGAGGAGCGAGACGTGTCACCGAAAATAGATGAAGACATTTGCAGAAGACGTTTCTAATACATGACGAAAGAGAAAATTCTTTTTTAAAAGTCCAGGAAGAGGGCACTCCTTTCTCGAACCTGGCCGGGTGTAGAGACTCTTTCTTTGTTTCTTTGTTTCTTTCCTTCTTTCTGAGCCTGAAAGAGCACAATTTAATTCCTCATCAACATCATCTTCTTCTCTAGAAAAGAAGAAAAAAAAAGTAACCCGCTCAATCAAATCCTCTGCGCCTCCTTATTATCACCACTCTTATTCGCCTCGCCGACCCGCTCCAAAACCAAACTCTTGATCCTCCCCACATGCTCCTTGAAGACGACCCCTTCCCCATTGCCACTGCCACTGCCACTGCCATCGCCATTACCGGCAGCCTCTTCCAATCTTCTCTGCTCCCTCCGCTGCAACTTGGCCAGCCGCTTCCGCGCCCTCTCCATCTCCCTCTGCTCGCGCGTCATGACGGGGGGCCGCTGATCGATCGGCACCCCAAAGGGGGAGATGATGCGCTCCACGACGTGGTGCACGTGCCGGCTCTTGGGGTACCCGGACGAGAACTCGATCACGTCGCCCTCGCGCAGCGAGTTGCGCGGGTCCGCGACCAGGTAGGTCGTCTGCTTGGAGTAGTACTTGCGGATGTGGTCGTCCCAGACGGTGTGGCGGTGGACCACGCGCACGGTGCGGTCCATCTTGCCGACGGAGACGACCGTCCCGGTGCGCACGGTGTAGGGGTATTTGCGGAGGGAGGGGAGGAACGCAGCTACTGCTGCGGGGTCCGGGTCCGGGGATCGGTTGGATGGGGTGGATGATGACGATTGTGACGACGGTAACTGTGATTGTGATTGTTGTTCGTGTTGTTGCTGTTGCTGTTGCTGTTGCTGTTCAGACTGGGCAGGCTGCTGCTGCTGCTGCGGCGGCGGCGGCGGCTGCTCTGTGGTGGTCGATGATGTAGAGGCTGCGCGTCTGGTGATCTGAGAAGTAGTAGAAGAAGAGCCGGAGATCATGCCCCATCCTGCGGATCGAAAGGCAGGAGTTGTCGTCGTCGACACAGCGGTCGACGAAGGGAATAAGAGAAGGGAGGATGGTCGTCGGAAGGGCAGGGCTGCCCGCAACAGAGTACTGGGCTGCATGGTTTGCGATTGGGGATAGGTTTCCGCTATGATTCAACTGCAGACGTTCAATTCGATGGGATCTTTATGAAGCCAGGCGGAGAATGAAGAAAGAAGACTGGAGAAAGGGAATTAATTGAATTTGCGATTCCAGTCGCGACGTCGGATATCGAAGGGGACTGACTCAACGCCCTTGGCAGGTGGAAAACCAGAACAGCCCAATCCCACAAAGGAGATTGCAAACACAACACGAGCAGCCGTCCAGGAAATCCGGATCGACAATGGGCGCAAGAGACCTTCAACCTCGACGTTGAATAACCCCAGGGCAGGTCGAGATGCGGACGTCCGGCCCGAGAATTTCTTCCCGCCCAGGAACCAGAAAAGGTCTGTTTGCCATGTTTGTCAGGGAGCACCCCTCGCAGCAGCGCCAAGACGGCCCTCGTATACACAGCAAGTACGAAGTACAGAGTTATAGAAGGCGAGTTGCGCAGAATCGGTGTTCGCATCAGCTTCAATTCCTCAAAAGACATTATCCTCTTCCGATGTTATCTTCTATATGGGCCATTCTATACTACTACCCTAGACACAGAAGATATATTGCCGAGAGAACCAAGCGGAATCCCTATTATTACACATCATGAACACCGAACCGCCGAGGTATGCGATGCTACCTTCCCTGCTGCCTTCCTGGAAAGAATTAAGGTAATACCCTCATAGTCGTTGCATATAGGGTGAGCATAGAACGAAGAAGACAGACGGAGTAGGGAAAACAATGAAACTCCACCCGCGCCATACTCGCGATCATTTCAGGACCCATTTCGTGTGCTCGTTTTCCGTTCTCTATTTCTCGTTTCCAAACTTCGGCGCAGCCGATTACGGCGCCGCTTGCTCACTATCCGGTGTAGACCCATTGGCCTGTGTCTCTGACTCCGTAGGGATGGACACTGATGCCTTCTTCGAGTGGAATCTCTGCTCATTCAGAGCAGATACCCGGTTCAGCTCAGTGACGAAGGATTGGCCCCAGAAGGCACTACCACCATCGTATCAGTACCAGTTTCGCGTGACCGAATCGGAAATCGAGACGTCACGTACCTTGTATACTTTGAGACGTATTTGTCGAGTTTCGAGAAGTTGATCGCCCTTTGCTCATCACTCATTGTGACGGCCTCCTGATAAGCACCGGCCAGTTCTTCAGTATTCCAAGGGTTCACAATGATGCTGCCATTTAGACTCTGCGCCGCACCCGCAAATTCCGATAGCACCAGCACGCCGTGGCGTTTTTGCTGGGTTGCGATATACTCGTATGCCACCAGGTTCATCCCATCCCGGGTAGAGGATACGATGCAGGCATCCGAAACGGCATACAGAGCGATGAGCTCATCAAAATTAACCGACTTGTGGAGGAAATGAATGGGCATAAACTCGACGGTGCCTGGAGGGGTCAGAATCAAGTTCGATCGTAACCTTTGCAGGAAATGGAACAGGCATACATACCAAATTTGCCGTTGATCCTGCCGACCAACTCGTTGACCACAGCTCTCAGATTCTGATACTCCTCGACGTCCTGCCGGCTGGGAACAGCCACCTGGACCAGGACAACCTTTCCGACCCACTCCGGGTGATCGCTGAGGAAGACTTCCAGGGCATGCAGCTTCTGGGGAACACCTTTGATATAGTCAAGGCGGTCCACACCCACCATCAGCTTCACACCCTGGAACTTCTGCTCGAGCATTGCGATCCGCTTCTGCACCTTCTCCTTCTTGAGGCCTTCCTTGAACTTGTCCGGGTCGATGCCAATGGGAAACGCACCCGCAGCAATGATCCTGCCTTGGAACTCAATGCCATTGGGCGTCGTCGACAGTCCCCTGGGCGTTGTGCGTCAGTCCCAGTGTCACCAGCAAGTGGCATCCGAAAGGGGTCTTACAGTAACCGCGAGCAGCTGCTCAGGAAATGCCTCGTGTAGTCATAAGTATGGAATCCGATCAGGTCACAGTGCAGAACACCAAGCAGCAGCTCGTTGCGCACGGGTAGGATCCGGTAGATCTCGCTGCTCGGAAACGGCGTGTGCAGGAAGAAGCCGATCTTGATGTTCTGCTTGCTGTCGCCAATCTCCTCGCGGAGCATCTCCGGCAGCAGCATCAGGTGATAGTCGTGCACCCAGATCAAATCTCCATCTTGCACTTCCTTGGCAATGGCCTTGGCGAAGAGGCGGTTCGCTTCTTTATACGCCTCCCAGGCAGACTCGTCGAACGTAATTTCGCCTGGGTGGTAGTGGAAGAGCGGCCAGAGGATGGAATCTGAAGAAACGGCACACGGTCAGCGCGCCATGGCCTCCCACGAGCGTTATCAACATGTGCAGAAACGCGCAGGGGGAGAGAGGACTGACTAGAGAACCCGTTGTAGTGCCGGTCGGCCAGTTCGTCGTCGATGAAGACGGGGATTGCCCCGTATTCATCCTTGAGACGCTTCGTCACTACCGGAATCTCGTCCTCCGGGACCTCCAGACCGGGCCATCCGTACCATTGGAAGGTGGTGGATTTGGACAGCCCGCTCAGACCGCTGACGAGGCCGCCCGAGGACATGGAAAAGTCGTACTTGCCATCGTCCGAGCGCTTGATGGTGATGGGCAGCCGGTTGGAGACCAGCAGCAGCCTCGCATCGCCCTTGTTGGGGCTGTCTTCGAGGGAGGGCATTGCGGCGGGGTATCCGGAGGCAGGCAAGGCGGAAGGGCTGGAAGGGGGCGGGAGGGGGATGTCAGAGAGCGGAGGAATCGCCACGTCCGGACTGGAAGAGACAGACGGAGGGACACCAGCTGCAGAGGAAGGTCAGATCAGAGATTGCAGGCAACGACCATTGACACCGTTGGTCGACGGATCCATGCAGCGGAACGAGGAGAGGGGGGAGGAGGAGGGCCTCGAGACGGGCCAGAACTTGCCAAGGGAGAGGAGGCACTGGACGGTGGTTGGAACCTCCAAGGACAACCAGGGCGTCAACGGGCTGGAGGGGGCGGAGGAGGAGGGAGCGGGAGACGGGGGAGAGTGACCTCAGATCTCAAGACAGCTCACGGCGGGGAGGGCGACGCGGTCTGGCGGTTGCGCTGGGCACGGCGCCGGGCTGGGCTGATGCACGTGGCGGATCTCAGAGGGCCGGGCGGGTCGAGCAGGCTCCTCAATAGCGACTACATTGACTGAAAAGATCGAGGAGTGGAGCGTGTCTAGGGCGGTACGGTCCAGAGGGCGGTCGGCCTGAGGAAGAGTTCCCAGCCAGTCATGCCGGGGTCGACGATGTTGATATATGTACGTCGACGGGCTTCGGGCACCGACAGGGACGGTCGCGAAGCGGGATGGGGGGCGCGGGCGCCGGACCGGATCCCCAGGCGTTTGTCGCAGCCTCCAAGGACAGGTCCTGGGACGACAGCGTATCCAGCCGAGAGCACGGAGAGAGAGACAGATCTGGCCTGGACTCTGCTCTGGGCCTGGCGGGCGACGCCGGGATGCGCGACACCGGGCTGACGTCGCGGGGCGAGGGGCTCGTGCCCTAACCGGCCCCTCGCCCCGCGCCCCGGTCGATGGACCGCATCTAGGCCCGGGGCGACCGGATCCAGCCCATGCCGCACGCGATGCGATGACAGGAGAGGACAGGCTGACGGATGGACAGACAGAAAGCGAGGGTGCTCGGGCAGCAACATGTGATGCGGTCGGGGGTTCTGGGGAACAAAGGACGGCCTGCGGGGATCTCACCGGGTCCAGGCACGGCGCGCCGTCAGCATGATGCCCCCTCGCCGTCAGTGTAACTTAGCCGCAACACCATCGGATGGCGGGGGATGGTGGGGGGAGTCGACGGATAAAACAGCCGCTATCGATCTGTCCGGTGAACAGCGTCCCATCGCCATCGTCCGCGTGGGATCCTAGGCCAGTGCGATCATGCAATCTGCGACAGAATACTACCCATGTATGTACATGCAACCGCCATATCGACAAAAGTGATTGTCAGAATATCAACGGATCGATCACGGAACCGGCCCCCGGGTGCTCACGCTCCATCTCCCAGACCCCGTATCATGCTGAACCTTGCCCTCCGCCTCCAGCTTCATCAGCACCTGCAGCACTCCATGAGACGCAGGGACATGTAGGCTCTCCGGCACGTCCCGATAGATCACCTTGACCAGCTCCATCGGAGTCCACGAGGCCCCTCTCTCGGGTTCATCCCCACTCCCCTCCTCGTCAAGCTTGCCCGAGCGCAGCACTCTCATCACCTCGTCTTCGCGCTGCTGTCGATGCCTGATGTACTCCGCGATCCTGGCCGTAGCATTCTCAATCACCGCCCCATGGCCCGGGTAGCCCCGGCCAGAAACGAGGCCCTGCATCTTGTGCAGGCTGGAAAGGTAGGCTCTCAGGTCTTCGAACACGGCGGTACCGTGGCCGAGGACATCTGAGAAAGTTAGAAAGGAACCATGTAAACGACGAAAGCCTGTCAAGGAGGAAAGAGAGAACTCACTGTCTCCGGTGAAGATGGCATTTTCCTCCTCGAATATGAAAACCATATGGTCAGCTGTATGTCCGGGGGTGTGCACTGCCCTCAACGTGGCCCCCTCCACTTGGAAGACTTGGCCATCCTTGATGTCCTCCTGCCCTTCGTCCGGCTGGTGCTTATACACCTTGGCCTTGGGGCAGATTTTGAGAAGATCGGGGATGCCCTTGACATGGTCGTGATGCCAGTGCGTGATCAGGGCCTTTTCGACCGTAGCCTTCTCCTCCGTCAATACGGACTTGAGGAGTGTCGGCCAGCTGGGGCGGCCCTCGCCTGTGTCTATGAGGAGACGCCGGGGACCCCTTCCGATGAGGTATGTGTTGGTCCCTGCAAAGGGTCAGCATTTAGCTCTGAAGATAATCGAGTCCTTCAGTGGTAGACAGATAGCCACCTCACCTTGCAACGTAAACTAATATCCACAGTATAAGACCGTTAGCTAGAGGGATCCTTCAGAAACATATTGCGACAACATGGCACCGAAAACATCCATGACACAGCCTCAGGGAATGCACAGGCCAGTGAAAATTATCAAAGTTATTGAACTCACCTTCCCCGGATTTCCCGCCAAGATCCTCACCACAGAGGCACTGAGCCGCTCTATCTCTGGGAGCGGAACGAGCTGCGTTGCCATGATATCCTATCCTAGGGCGCGCTGCTGGATAAAGATATATGATGAATAGGCGAAAAAGGAAGATAGAATAGAAATTATAAAAGCAAAAGCCCCCCGCCGAAACAAACCCGTAGAGTATATATTTAACTTGCGAAGTAGTTGTATCAAGTATTCCTGTTATAGAAAGATCATGATTTAGTAATCTTTGGAGATGAGCCATCCCAAGGACAAACACGTCAAGGTCATATATATATTATAGGGCATTCCATGTATAAAAATAAACTTGAATAAGGAGAGAGAAAGAGAGATCGGGATTCGATGTGCGATAAAGGACAAAAAAGTTTAAGATGACGCAGCTCGTGCATTCCATCCAAGTACGCTCCCGCAGAGAAAAATAGCTACTGACACTTACAATTGGAAGTATGAGAGTCCGACGTTACTTGTCCCAAACGAGCATACCGATAATAACAACCATCAGAACATTAAGGATAAAGGTAAGGTACAGTACAACAAACAAGGTACAGGACCGTTGAGTTGGTGGGACGTGGCTGGTATGGTTCCGATCCCAATCGTCTCCCGGATCAAGTAAAGTCAGCTAAGAGGTATATTCGACCTCAAGACTGTGAATGTTGACAAATCAAAACGAAAGCAAAAAATCCCACAGAGAGCCAAGGAGACATGCAGCAAAGTTCCCGGATATCGATCTACTTGGAGAGCGCGTGGGGAGCGGACAGCGGACCTCGGCAAGTTGTTGCCTCGTTCTGATTTTTGATTATGTCATCCAAACTAACGTAACGTAATCCACCACCGAGCGAGCCCCACCACCGAGCGAGCGGCGGTCTGACCG